>Ga0310914_10000374_pt1 | contig 25377 bp, 23 predicted proteins | sample GREbulkMGAN108_FD_203450 | JGI IMG/M metagenome (GOLD analysis project Ga0310914, IMG submission 203450) | Lab enrichment of tropical soil microbial communities from Luquillo Experimental Forest, Puerto Rico - GRE.bulkMG.AN108 | ecosystem: Environmental > Terrestrial > Soil > Tropical forest >... | reverse complement strand
CAGCGGCGTGTCATGAAGGCGATCGAGGTGTGTCGCACCGCAGCTCTCGGCGGTCATCTCGAACGCTGCGACGGCTGTTATTACGAGCGGCCTTGCTATGACAGCTGTCGTGACCGCCACTGTCCCAAGTGCCAATCACTAGCTCGTGCCGAGTGGGTCGAGAAGCGAATGGCTGAAGTCCTCCCCACGCACTATTTCCATGTCGTCTTCTCCGTCCCCGAACAGATCGCTTCCATCGCTTACCAGAACAAAAAGGTCGTCTACGACATTCTGTTTCGTGCCACGGCCGAAACCTTGTCCACCATCGCCGCCGATCCCAAACACCTGAGAGCTAAGATCGGCTTCTTTGCCGTACTCCACAGTTGGGGGCAGACCTTGGTTTATCATCCCCACCTCCATTGTGTCGTTCCGGGAGGCGGAATCTCACTCGATGGCACCCAGTGGATCTCCTGCCGCCCAAACTTTTTTCTGCCCGTGCGGGTGTTGTCTCGCCTGTTCCGCCGCTTGTTCCTGATCTACCTCGAGCAGGCCTTCGACTCTGGCCAGCTGCACTTCTTCACCTCGCTTGAGGCCCTGCGAGATCGACAGGCTTTTCAGCGCCACCTCGATTCGGTACGAGACGTGGAATGGGTTGTCTACGCCAAACCACCCTTCGCCGGACCACAGCAAGTGCTGGATTACGTCGGCCGCTACACCCACCGCGTGGCCATCTCGAATCATCGGATCGTCGATATCGAAGGCGGTGAAGTCAGATTCACCTGGAGAGATTACCGCCACAACAATCAACAGAAGACCATGACCCTCTCAGCAGGCCAATTCATCGGACGATTCCTCCTGCACGTTCTGCCTAACGGGCTCCACCGCATTCGCTACTACGGATTCCTTGCCAATCCTCATCGCCAAGAGAAGTTGGAGCAGTGCCGCCAACTTCTCGGCGTGACCCTCACACGAGAAAGTTCCTCTGACCCCGCAACACCGGAGGACTACCGTGATCGATACGAGCGACTCACGGGCCAATCTCTGCGGGAATGCCCCGTTTGCCATCGCGGCCACATGATCCCGATTGCCAATCTGCCCGGAGTTAGCTCTTCACCGGCCATTAAGGACACATCATGATCCATCCTGCGCGACTCCCAATCGGTCTCGCTAAGAACTCGAAGCCATCGAGTCAACGGAATCGTCTTGTCTCACGCAGCTCTGAACCTCTCGGCGTCAACCAAGAATGCTACATTTTGCCCTGTAGGGGCCCGCTGAACGCCGTCCATCGTGGCCCGCCGGCATCATTTCAACATTTCCCTACGGCTTGCTCTCTCCTCCACGTCTCCAATTCACCAAACAAAACCCATAGGACACGGACCTAGCCGCGGTTTAGTCCAATCCATTTTTGGCTCACCGGCCCGGCTCCGATCCCGTTTCCTTTTCGCCTACACTTACTGTCGCCGTGCCGCTAAGCTAAAAATGCTCTGCCTTGCTGGTCGGAATGTTTCCCCAATCAAGATCGTCGCTGATATCCGAAATGGTATCTGCTGCTTTAATAGGGTCCATCTTGCAAAGGTGGGAACACACTTCAGGGGAAAAACTCAAAAATAATGCGATCTCTGGCCCATTGCGCATACGGAGAATCTGGTTGTGCGCTGCAAGCGGGATCTCGGTCGGTTGGTCAACAAGGGCGCTGAAGTTCGGCTGCAGCTTCTTGAATTCCTGTACGCGGCGGTCATATTCGGACGCATCGTTCACGAGTTCACGGCCAGGAACGACTTGCGAGGTATTCTGGACATCAGGCTCGGCGGCTTCCGTACCGCCATCAGGGCGCCGGATCGACGGACGTGCCGCGGTGACCGTTATGGACATGCTATGGTAAGGCGCGAACGCAGCCATTTCGCGCTCGGCTTTGCCATCCGTGCTGCTTTCGATTTTTAGGTTTCTCGCCATTTTCCTGCTCCCTGCGTGCAACGACCTTGCAACGCGCCTCGCAAACATCTGAAACTAAAGCTCGTAAACCCGACCAGCCGATAAGCTATCGATCATTCAGCCTAGCATCCAGTCCGCTTTGCCAAGCATTTTTCCTGATGGCTTCGTCGATCCTTCAGGACAGATTCGGTCGATAAAATGGCGACGATCCGGCTCGATAATAGTCGGCTTGGACTCCAGCGGCTTGCTGGTTTTTTCGTTCGTCTGTGCAGGGACTGGAGGCTCTAGCACAGGCATAGGAGGGCTTGCATGTTTCTCCCATTCTTTCTCAATCAGCAAAAGTCGCTGCAACTGCCTTTCGTCGTCTTCCGTCCAGCTCATTGAATTGTGCCAGTCCCTTTTACTGGCAAAGCTTTCGGTCTTTTCGCCGCTTCACGCTTCTCGAGTAAGTCGCTAATCTCCGACCGCACGGCTACGATATCGATTGCAGGCCCAGCCGGCGACCACACGGGGCGGGGAACGCCCATGCGCGAAAACATCTGATCCAACTGCGCATCGACTTCCTGAATCGATAATTCCCGATCATCCACATTGAGATTTAGATTTTGCTGAACAGCCAGCGGCTTCCCAAATCCATAATTGAGCAATAATTCGGCGTGTTTGAAGCTGCCCTGGTGCGCCTTACGCAACATCTGTCGGATCAATCTCTCAAGCTCCGTCCTGCCTGTCTTCGGATGCTCCTCAGCAAGAATTTCGCGCGTTAAAGCCCCTATTTCTGCCTTCTTAGGCCGTCCTGGAAGTCCACTCGGATTGCCAGATTGGCCTTTTTTCCATTTGTATTTCGAAATGTTTCCTCTCGTCGCAACAGACGGTGGTTTTTCAGTGCTTAGCATTGCTTCGGGCCTTCTTTTCAGCTTTCTTCCCATCTGTACCAAGTTCCGGTTTTCTGAAGCGCCTGCAATTCGGCGAAGGTATTTATAACCTGAGTTTCGACAATTTCGCCATTGGAAGCGCAGCGCACCATCCGTTTTGGAAATTCGCTTGGCACCGGAAGCTGCTTAGGTTGCGCGGGAGGCTGGTAGGAGTACTCGCTGGGGTTATCAGCTTCCTGGAGGATAGATATGAACAGATCGAGTGTCATGACGACACTGCCATGGCGGTCCCGTCGCGCTTTTGCGGCTTCAATGAGTTTCGGGTTGATCATCGGCGACCTCGGGTGAAGTTTCTGTCGTACCATTTCCGGTATTCAGGCAGTGACATTTCCCCTGGATCTTTCTGCTCGATTTTGGCGTGGCCGCTTAGCGGGCGAATTGGTGCAGGAGCGCGCGAGACAGGCACTGTTCGCGGCTGGCTGTTCGGAGTTTCAAGGCGGCCAGCGAGGCGGAGAGTATTGGTGAATGCATCCTGAGGAGAGAGCGCGTTCGCCTGGTGCAGGAGGTCGGGATGTTCCATCAAGTAGATGATGACGTGTTCGGAATTAGGCGAATTTTGTAGCGCGTAGGAAATGGCCTCACTGACGTCCTGGCGCATTCCCTGGATGATAGGCGCGGCGCGGGCGACGAGTTCGTTGCCGTCCTGTCGTTTGGACAGGATGTCTGTTAGTTTGCGGTTGTGCTGTTCCTGGAAGGCGCGGAATTCCGGCGAGGCTTCGTTGGCGTTTTGCTGGGATTGTGGCTCTGGCGGGGCTTGCTCAGGAGCCTGTTCGGATGCTTGCTCTTCCGTTGAGTCGGGCGGAGGGTTCGCGTAGGCAACGCCGCCGCCGTGCTCGTAGGCACGAAGCTTTTCTTCGAGTTCGGCCGCGCGGTATTCAGCAGCCAAAACGCGGTCCAGAGGAGCGTTTGCCTGGTTGCGTTCAACTTCTGCGAGGCGCTGGCGGAGTTCGTCGCGCTCGCGCTCCGCTTCGCGCCACTTCGAAGCGAGGACATACATACGCCTGTCCCTTTGGGGAGCGTTTCCGTTTTCCGTTCTCGCGTGCTCGAACTCCTGCTGCTCCGTTTGTTCCTGCTTTTCCTGTTCCGTCAATTCTTCTTGCAGGCCGGCGGCCGCACGCACCTTGGCGAGGTCATCGGTGGTCGAACTGACGGTCACATCACCCATTTTTCATTCATCCGCCCCTCGGGGCTCACATGATTGTTGATCTTTTTCGATCACCAAGTCCCATTACAAAAGACCAAACTATCAATGCCTCGTTACCCCAAGCAGAGCGCTTGCTGGAACCCATTCACTCATCGGGTTTTTCCTCCAAAGAGGCTTTGTGCTGGAGTTTCTTCACTTCGGCTTCCAGTGCAGTAATTTCCGCCTGGCAGGATTCGAAAACGCCCGCAAATGTTTCTTGTGCGTCGCGGAGTTGTGTCTTTACATTCTCAAAACGCTGCTCCAGGATTTTGGCCCAATCGCTCTTCAACTCCGCTTGCCACAGAACATCAGACTTGCTCGTTCGGTCGTATGCCGCGTCCAAAATTTGATAAATGTGGTCGTACACTTTCTTCGAAACTTCAAGCTTGCCGTTTTCCCATTTGCTGAGAATGGCCGGGTCGATGCCTACCTGTTGAGCTAAGTCTTTCTGGGTGATATTGACGATCTGGCGGTAATACTTGCGGACTCTCTTTTCATCTTTCTCGCTATGGACTTTCTTTCTCGCCAAAGCCCGCTCTAATTTCTCGAGCTTCTCCGGGCTCAGTTCAATCTCGCCGTTTTCATAGAGCGACAGCTCCGAACGATGGATGCCGGCGAATCCGGCAAGAAACTCCTGTGTCATGTGCCGTTCGAGCCTAGCCCGCCGGATCTCTTTGCCGGTCATCGGTTGTGCTCCTCCAAAACCGAAGCCTACATCCGTCCAAGGAGTTTGTCAATAAATGTTCTTGACGGTGTTCAAGTTTTGTTATTACACTGTTCCCGATTAGTAAAAAGAAAGGCCGCCCCAGTCGTCGGGGGACGCGAGGCGGCCAGGAAGTACAAGGAGTTGTCCGGTGGAGAGTAGCACAAAACCGCGGCGCGGCACGCCTGGCTTTCGTGCCGGCAAGCAATTCGAGAGATGTCCGTGATCGAATTGCGGCTGCGTGTCCGGCCTTTGGCCGACAGCGAACTATCGTGGAATGACAAGATCAAAACGCTCCGCGGCCAATTGACACTGCTGCGAATGCTCGTCGAACTGGATAAACCAGTGCCGATTGAATCCCTTCGCCGGGCCGAGCGCCTGGCACGCTCACTAGAGTCCGATCCTGTGGAACTGGAGCCATGATTAACGCCATTGGGAATTGGCAGAAATTCATTCACGAGATGAACGCTGGCAGGTCGCTGTCCGAAGCACATCAGCAAGCACGGGCTGAGGGATTCCGGGGCAAGCAAAAGGATGGCGGCTTCAAAGGATTCTGTGCTCGTGAGGGGATTCCGCTGCGAAGAGCCTATCGCCTGATGAATCGTTATCATGCAGTACTTGGAATTGTGCTGGGTGGAGAGTTGTTGTCCGAGGAAGAACCCCCAAACACAGACATTTGTGACGATAACACTGTCGCAAATGACGTTCGTGACCGGGTAGCTGTCACAAATAAGGCGCAGCCATGAGCCACGAGCGCAAAAACCGCGACGGAGTTGCGGACCGGCTGCCACACAGCCCGGAAGCGGAGAGGGCCATTCTGGGCGCCATATTGCTCGGTACTACGCAGGCGATTGAGGCGCTCGATGGCCTCGAGTCGCAAGATTTCTTCCTGCCGTTCCACAGGGTGGTTTTCCGGCACATGAAGCAGCTCCGCCGGCTGGGCATCCCGACGAACGATGTCCTACTGCTCCATGATTCCCTCGAGCAATCCCACGAGCTCGACGAGGCCGGCGGCGCTCCATTCGTTGCCTCGCTCACGGACGGGATAGCCAGGGTTTCGAACCCCACCTACTATGCCGAGATCGTCAAGACGAGGGCGCGGGCTCGTAGCGCGATCCACCTGCTCGACTCCCAAGTTGAGCGCCTCTTGCGTGCCAACGGCGACCTGGCGGCGGTGCTTCAGGACGTTTCATCTCTTTCTGCCCATATAGGGTGGGAGTTTGGGCAGAAAGAAATAGACCTGTTCAAAACCGCCCCGGATCTTGCCGCGGCATCGCCTGGGAAGGAGCCCATCGTCGAACCTTACCTGCTGGCCGGAACGATCACGGAGCTCACGGCGAAAATCAAGGCGGGCAAGACCAGCTACGCCCTCGGAGAATTAGTCCGGAAAGCGCTCGTCAAGGGACCTGTCATCTATCTGACCGAGCAGCCTTCCGCTTCCTTCCGGGCTGCACTCGAGAGAGCCAACCTGCTCGAGGCGGGGAACTTATTTGTGCTTTCCTCGAGCGCCGTGGCCGCCATGGACTGGCCGGGAATAGCGCGGCTTGCGACCGGCAAATCGAAGCAGGTTGGGGCCGTGCTTTTGGTGGTGGACACGGTGTCGCACTTCGCGGGCCTTGAGGGAGATTCGGAGAACGATTCGGGGGCGGCACTGACCACCATGAAGCCCCTACAGGAGGCTGCGGAAGGCGGCACCGCAGTACTTACCATCCGCCATGAACGTAAAAGCGGGGGCGAGATCGGGGATGCCGGGCGCGGATCTTCCGCCTTCGGCGGGGCAGCGGATACCCTTCTGAGCCTGCGGCGCCTCGAGGGACGTGCGCGTTCGACGCTGCGAAAGATTGAGTGCGTCTCGAGATTCGACGGCTTGCCGCCGGAAGCCATCTTCGAGTACTCAAACGGCCAGTATGAGTACAGGGGCACGGAAGAGGAGATCTCCGAACGCGAGGCGGAAAGCGTCATCCTGGCGGCGGCCTCCGAGTCCGAGGAAGACGCCAAAGAGCTTTCCGAACTGCTCGAAGGCTCCGAGGTCGCCCGCACTACCGCCCAAAGGGTGCTCAAGAGACTGGTAAGCGAGGGGCGGCTTGCCCGGACAGGCCGGGGCCGGCGGAACGACCCGTTCCGGTACTTCAAAAGCGTTTCTGCCCAAACTGCATATATATATGGGCAGAAAGAAACGGGGGCCGGATGAGCGTCAAATTCGGCACCCAGGCGAACCAGGAGGGCCCGCTTGAGGCCTCTGACATTCTGACTCCGGAGCAATTGGCTACGCGCCTGCAGCTTCCCCTCTCCTGGGTCTACAAGAAGTCGGCCGAGAGCGGAATGCCGGTGCTCCACTGCGGCCGCTACCTGAGATTTGCCTGGCCGGAGGTCTGCGCCTGGCTGCGCAATAATTCCCCCATTCCAAAGTCAAGCCCCCGGAAGAGGCGCCGGAAGACCGCCGCGGACAAACTTCCCTAAAAAAACACTTGACAAGTCCATATTGACTAGTCCATAGTGTGTCCATGGAAGCCATCCCCATCAAGCCAGTGAAATGCCTGCGATGCGGGCACGAATGGTACCCGCGCAGTCCGAAACTCCCGAAATTCTGCGCCAACTGCAATTCCCCATATTGGAATATTCCCAGGCGGAAGCCAGGAAAGAAGGCGACAAAGTGAAAACCCAGCGCGGATATGTCTTCCACAAAGGAAACTCCTGGTTCGTGCGCTTCTGGGACGACGCCATCGGGCCCGACGGCACGGTCAAGCGCAAGCAACTCTGCAAAAGACTGGAAGTGCCCTTTGGCGGGGAATATAAAACGCGGCGGAGCGTTCAGGAGTTTGTCGAGAAGGAACTAAAGCCCGTAAATTCCGGCACGCTGGACGCGCGCAGCACCATGCCTGTCTCTGAGTTTGTGGACAAGATCTACCTGAAAGACTACGTCGAACGGGAATTGCGCGCGGCGACACAAAAACAGTATCGGGACGTTTGGGAGAACCACATCAAGCCGTATATGGGGAAGCTGACTCTTCGATCGTTTCGCACAAAAGATGCCAAGCACGTGCTGGACTCCGCAGCGAAGGCCGGCCTTGGCCGCAGTTCGCTCGGGCATATCAAAGCCTTTATGCGCGGCGTTTTCATGCAGGCGCTCGGGGATGGGATTCTGGATGGTATAAATCCTGTCCAGAATGCGCGGATGCCGAAAACCGCGAAGCGCGAGCCGCGTCACGCTTACAAATTTTCCGAGGTAATGGCCATGCTCGCCGTATTGCCGGAACCTGCCTGGACCGTAGTGCTGACCGCCGCGTTTTCGGGATTGTCGAAGGGCGAGCTTCGCGGCCTCGAATGGGCGGACTTTACAGGGAAGATATTGACTGTCAATCGCGTTGTTTGGAACAGCATCACCAATGACCCGAAAACAAAAAGCCGGAAAGCTCCTGTTGCGGTAGCCAAGCAACTGGCCGATGCTCTCGAGGCGCACAGGCTGCGCATGGGGAAGCTGGCCGAGCCGAATCTCCCGATCTTCCAGGCCGGAAACGGAAAACCCTTGAACCTCGACAATCTTGCGCGCCGCATTATCGCTCCCGCGCTCTCGCGCTGCGCGATCTGCCGGAAGCCGGAAGAGAAACACAAGCCCGAAGCCCATCTGTTTCAGCGCGACAATTCCCTTCCCCGCTGGTATGGCTGGCATGCTTTCCGCCGCGGGCTCGCCACGGGCCTGCATGAACTTGGAACCGAAGACAAGGAAATTCAGGCGATTCTAAGGCACAGCGACGTGCGGCTGACCCAGAACACGTACATTCAATCCGTGGATAAATCCCAGGTAGACGCGCTCGACCGACTGAACGAAAAATTCGAATTGTGCAACGACCGTGCAACGGATTCCGGGGAGAAGCTGAACTAAGATGTTGAAAACATTGGAGCCGAGGGCGGGACTTGAACCCGCGACCTGCCGATTACGAATCGGCTGCTCTACCACTGAGCTACCTGGGCCCTTGAAAACAAATGACTTATTGTCTTGTTTCGCACCTTTCACAAAAATTTGCGTCAAACTTGCGTTGTTCACGTTCGGTCTCGGCAGTCTGTAACGCATTCTCAGAAGGTTCTCCCGACTTGACCGACCGCTGTGAGGGTTCTGACCGGGGCGCGTCACGATTTCCCTTCCGAAACGCCATTTCTGCCTGAGGTGTGGAACAGAATCAGATCGCACACCTGGCAAAGAAAAAATCCCAAAAATCGATTCTACCTTTCTCAGAGACCTTTCGCAATGTCTTGAGTCTACTGGCGCTTACACGTTTTGTCGTGGAGCGTAGAACTTGGCCATCAGGGCCCTCGCAAACAGCACGACGCAAAGAGGACCTCAGCCGACCCTAGATTATTTCCTCATGAGGAATAATAATTCAATAGGTACGGAACAAGCCCTTTCTCAGTCGGCCGGCCGCATCTGTTGCCGCCCCTCAAGCCTTAGTGTCTTGCGCCGATCGAAAATCGGCTGCTCGCTTTGAGCTCCGTCGTATGCAAAATACAAATGGCAGAAAGACCGCAAGCATCGCCATTCCAACCACAAGATTCGCAGGTTACTTGGTACACCCGGCCACGGATTTGGTCTTCAGGCGCAATGCGTTCGGTGGCGTAGTGGGCGAATACTTCATATTTCCCGCAGTTGACTCGTTGCAACACGAGGAGCTATGCCGGAGAGCCAGCTTGGAGCACGGCTTGGCTCCGAAGACCTTGCCGAATCGATAAAGCAGCGATAGGACGATCGTGAACATGGCAGCCGCAAGCTATCGCTGCCGTCGTTCAATTCAACTGGCTCAATGAAAACCGAATCTTTGGTAGGGACAGCTTGATTGCCCAAACGGCACAGAAAGTCCAGCCACCTTGCCGCTTCTACTTGGAATTGAGATATAATCCGGCCACTGAAGTGCCTCACCCTGGTGCCTTCCATGTCTGTTAGCGAAACAACCCTCAACCGCGAGGGGTCACCCCCTCACGACAAAAAGCTGGTTTCTTGGAAAGAGATTGCCGTCCATCTTGGCAGGGAAATTCGCACTGTCCAGCGCTGGGAGAAGACCGAGGGCCTTCCGGTCCGCCGCCACGAGCACCAGAAGCGCTCCACGGTTTACGCCTATGCCGGCGAGCTTGACGACTGGTTCAAGAAGCGCCAGCCCGCGGACGATCCGGAAGCTGACGCCGCCTTCGAGCCCGAACCAGACGTAGCAGAGATCTCTCCCGAGTCAGGCAACGGCAAAGCCAACCTTGAAGCCAATCCGGACATGGTCATTGCGGATGACGATTTTGCTGACTCGCGCGCTCAAATCACCCCTCCCGGGCCGAAATGGAAGCAGCTTGGCATTGTGCTCGCAGCCGCAACGCTGATTTTCGTCGTCGCCTACGCAGCCCTTCATGGTATACAGCCGGTGGTACTCAGTCAGAAAAGAGCTCGCCTGGTAGTCATTCCGTTCACAAATCTCAGCGGCGATCCCAAGCAGGATTACTTCAGCGCAGGCCTGACCGACGAAATGATTACGCGGCTAGGCAGCCTCGATCCGCAGCGCCTCGGCGTGATTGCCGCCGCCTCCTCCAGCGCGATCGCGGGGAAGCCCATCGCGGACATTGGCCGCGCTCTCAATGTCCAGTATGCCCTCGAGGGGAGCGTGCGCCGCGTCGCCAATCGTGTGCGTATCGATGTCCAACTCATTCAAGTGAGTGACGAAACGCAGCTCTGGGCCGACAGTTATGACCGCGACCTGAACGACATCCTTCACGTTCAGGACGACGTCGGCACGGCCGTGGCCGGTCAGATTCGTCTCACGTTGAACCCCTCCAATAGTCGACGCGGCGGGAACGCGCCATCGCGCACGGTGAACCCCGAGGCCTACGATGCCTATCTCCGCGGCCGGTTTTATTGGACAAATCGCGGCGACTTGCACAAAAGCATTGAGGCTTATCAACAGGCTATCCAAAAAGATCCTGAATACGCTCGCGCGTACGCCGGCCTCGCCAGTGCATACGCGCTTCTCGGCCAAGTGCCTTACGACGATTTACCGCCTTCCGAGGCAAAGCCCAAAGCGCGCGACGCAGCAGAGCACGCGCTGCAACTTGACCCTCAGCTCGCCGAAGCCCACGCCGTTCTCGCCAATGTGGCGTTCAGCTATGACTGGAATTTCGACTCTGCAGAACGGGAGTTTCAGCGCGCTTTGGCCCTTGGACCGAATGATCCCACTCCATATCTCTGGTACGGCCACTACTGCATTGTTCGCAACCGTTTGTCGCAAGCCCTCGAGGAGAATTCCCGAGCGCTCGAACTCGACCCGGTTCTCCCCCTGTTCAACACCGTACGTGCCGAAATCCGGTACAACATGAGAAATTATGATGCGGCCATCGACCAGGGGCGCCGCACTATCGAGCAATACCCGACCTACCCGTTGGCATATATTTGGCTTGGCTCCGCTTATCGCCAGAAGAAGATGTTTCCCGAGGCCCTGGATTCGTTTTCGCAGGGACGCAAACTTTCCAGTGATCAGCCTGTCATGATCGCTTTGTACGGACATGCGCTCGCCATCTCAGGCGATGCCGTGGGCGCACACAAGGCCCTTGCGGATCTCCAGCATCTTGCCGAGTCACGCTACGTTTCGGCGCTCTACTTTGCGGCGATCTACACCGGGCTGGGAGAGACTTCCACGGCCCTCGACTGGCTTGACCGGGCTTACAAGGAGCGCAGCGACCGCCTCGTGTACCTTGGTGTCGATCCCATAGCCGATCCGCTGCGCTCCGATCCGCGTTTTAGGGAATTGCTCGAAAAGATCGGCGTCCAATAGCCTCAGCTTTGGGTCCTTTTTCTTGCTCTTATACTCATAGCGTTGTCTTTCAGGGTGCGTGTTGGGGTGACCATCAATTCAAGTCACACGACCAGTGCTCACATATCCGGAATCACCGGTTGCAAGTTCACGCCCATGGGAATCGTGCTATAAATGGCATTCACGCCAAGCGAGTCGAAAAAGTTCCAGTCCGCTTCACTGTTCGCAGGATCCGCGAACGCGCGCATGCCCAGGGACTGCGCAGCACTCACAAACGCCGCGCTGCTGCCCGGTTGTTGTTGCTCCACCGCTTCGAAGAAATCCATTTCGCCTCCCACCACCCGAACGCCAGTGATGATTCCTGTCACCAGGAATTGCTGCGCGGAAGCATAGCCCGGCAAACGGTACAACGGCCCGATCTCCGCCCACGTGAGCCCGAGCGAGATTTTCTTGTCAATCACGGTCACCGGCAGTCCCGTGATGGCCTCGATTTGCACAGAGCTCAGCAATTGCAGGCCGTCGAGATCCAGTTCGCGTGGAATTTCGGGCGCTTCTTGCGAGGCTAGATAAAGCAAGGCGGGCGAGAACGAATCAAAGATTACTTGATTGGCCATCTTCGCCTGCCGCACTTGATCCACCGCCGCCCAGACCAAGGGTTGCTCGAATTGGTCTGCCGGGTCGCAGTGCGGCGAAAACGCCTTCAACTCAACGATCAGGATACCGCCCAGGTCGTCGCCAGCCTTCTTGTTGAAGAAACGCGCGACGTCAAGGATCTGGTGCAATTCCGGCACGTACGGCAGCCGCGCTTGAAGCTGATCGAGCGTTAGGGAGTGGATGCAAGTAAAATCGCTGAGAAAGTCATCGTGGAAAACGGCCAGCTTCCTGTCCTTAGTGAGTTGCACGTCTACCTCAACGATCCTTGCTCCTAAGCTATAGGCCAGCTTCACAGACTCGACAGTGTTCTCGATCGGAATGGAGGGACTCTCGCCGCGATTTGGACCGACACCGTGATGCCCGATGGCAATCGGTCGCACTTTTAGTCGCAGGAAATCCTCCACGGTGCTGCGCTGGCGATCGTTGTCGCTATCCGGTTCTTGAGCGCTTGCCGCCCGGCTGCTGCAGAGGTTCACACTGAGAGCCACAGCACCCAGCCACGCTAGTCGCCGTAATTTGAGTCTTGATGCTTTCGTTTCCATCGCTTCGCTCCGCGAGAGTTTCACTCTTTCGAACCTTGCCCGGGGACATCCGTAGCATACATTCGTCGCCCCTCGGGAGTGCCGTCATCGGCTGCGCCGATTTCGTCGAACCGAGCGTCTGTCACGTACACAATCGGAGGCCCGAATGTAAGATTACCTGTATTCTGCGCCGCCACAGGGTGCGACCTAGAAACCAAGTAATCAGAGTAATGAACGCGGACTGCAGAACCGACTTCTGAAGTCCGCCCCTCTCAAGGACTCCAAACCATGATGTTTCTCCTGGTGTCCCATTTGACGTGCACCCCTGTTCTTGAATCGCGCTACGGATTAGCTTAGCGTTGTCCCTCAAATGCTAATTCGCACCCAGCTTAGCCGTCGCCGCAAAAGCTGAGGTGGCTTTCCTGCTCGACTGCAGACTGCGAGACAACAGCAGCATCCGACGCCCGACAAACTAGGTCAAGCGACAAGGAGCGACGCTTGCTGTACCGTCTCATTGTCGTCAAATGTCGTTGCCTTATTTACTGGCGATAAGGTTCAGATGCTGAAGCTTGGACCCTTAACGCGAGTAGAATCACACAGACAGGACGGTTTAAGAGCCGACTGCCGGAGAAAGCGTAAAATGCACCATCCGAGTACACCGTTTGTGCCCGGGATACGTGTGACAAATCGAAATGGCATCATGCTTCACACACTGTGCAGCAAGCCCAGTCAGCCCGTTCTCAAGAGAGCGCCGGCTTATCCCGGCGCATGGAAATAAAACGGGAGTGGAAGCTGCTTATCCTCACCTCGCTGGCTAGACGCGTGTTCAGGGAACAGTTCGATAACATGCGATCATTGGTATGAACCGCTGCATAGAAGATTTGCGAGTAATATCAAACGATGCGCTGCTCATTCAGTCGGCGCTCGATGGTCTTCGCAAGTAGCGTTACACTCCCAGGATACCTAACCGTCAGCCGATTGAGGTGGATACAACCTAAAGCCTTAGAATTACAGATAAATTCACGAATGCATTGCCGAATAACGCACGACGGAACCGGCGTTGGACGCCAGATGAAGATTCCCCCAGCCCAATAGCTCCCATTTATCGATCTCTTTCTCAGCGGCCTAACCAATGCGGTAGGGCCGCGGTAAGCGCCGGTATATAAGTGATCAGCAGCACGCCGACAGAAAGTACAGCGATGACTGGCAATGTGGCTCGCAAGACCTCAGGTACGGGTTTGCGGAAGCGATGAGAGGACATCAGCAAGTTCAGTCCCACCGGCGGAGTCAGATAACCCAATTCCATATTTGCGAGGAAGATGATCCCGAGCCGCACAGGGTCGATTCCGTAGGCGGCTCCGAGGGGGACCAGGAGAGGAACCTCAACGACGATCGCGGGATAGATTTCCATTAGGCAGCCGACCACGAGAAGGAATAGGTTTAAGAGAAGCAAGAAGAGAAACGGAGAGTGAATTGCGCTGGTCGTCCACTCAACTGCATGGGCTGGGATTTCAGCGTCCACAAGATAATTGGTGAACCCCAGCGAGACTCCCAGAATCAACAGAACTCCACCAATCAGGAGGCCGCATTCGGCCATGACGCGTGGCACATCGCGAAAGAACTTCAGTTCGCCATGGAACACCGTGGCCACCAAGAAGGCGTAAAATGCGGTCGCCGCGGCGGCCTCAACCGGTGTGGCTAGGCCACTAAAAAGTGCAATCGAAGCGAAGATCGGCATGGAGAGTTCCCATTTTGCGTCCCAAAGAGCGGCAAGGGCTGCCTTAACGTCAAGTGTCTTTTTGGTGGACTCAAACCTTCCCCCACGAAAAATCCCCCACAGAGCGGTGGCGCTCATCATCACGAATGCGGGCACGATTCCGCCAAGAAACATCCTCTCGATGGAGACCTTCGCTACGACGGCGTAGACGATCAGAGGCAAGCAGGGAGGAAGGAGGAGGCCGAGTGAGCCTGCACCGGTCAGCAGGCCGAGCGCGTCTTTATCGGAAAAGCGTGCGCCTGCAAGCACGGGCATCAGTAGGCCGCCTAGAGCAAGTATGGTCACGCCGGATGCCCCCGTGAAAGACGTGAAAAAAGCGCAGACGAGGACCGTCAGAATGGCTGGGCCGCCCCTGAACTGTCCGAAAAGTGCGTAAAAGACCCGAACGAGCCGTTTGGGGGAACCACCTTCGGTCAGGAAATATCCCGCAAGGGTAAAGAGTGGAAGCGTGGGAAGCGTTGGGTTGGTGACTAGAGCATAGTGCGCGATTGGGATGGACGCAATGGGTTGATCAACACTCCAAAAGAGAACGAGCGCGGTGCCACCCAGAGTCACGAACGCCGGCACCCCGAGAACGGAAGCAACAAACATGAGGCTTAAAGCGGGTACTAAAAGATGGCTCCCGGCGAGTGAGAAACGCCACAGAAGGGCAAACAACAATATCATGAGAAACCAACAGGAGAGACGCAACGCAATTTTCTCTGATGTGTGCCACAGAATGCGAAACCCAATAATGGCAAAACCCAAGGGCAGAACACTCTGGACAACCCATAAAGGTATACCGTAGCCCAACATGTCACCCGCCTCGCGCTCCGCTCGCACAAACTGAAAGGAGGCCAAAGCGAGAAACGCGCAGACAACTGCGCCTAGGCTGCCTGTGAAAACTTGAGACGCCGATCTCCACCGTCCGCTGAACTTGGACTCTGCCAAGGTCGAGAGGGCCAAAAGTCTTCGTTCCCTGGCGGCGATGGCCCCGCCCAGCATTCCAACGATCAGGACCATGTGTTGAACAATCGTTAACGATGCGGGAATCGAGAGATGGAGGGTCCGGCGGAGGAGGGCTTCCGCAAGAGGCGCACCGATCATGGTTGCGAGGGCAAGGGAGACAAGGAAGTTTTCCGCCCGGGCCAGATTTCGACCCCACTTCCCCGATTCCCGCGCCGCGGCTGCGGAAAGCTCACCGAGCGAGACGAGTTCCGCACTCACGGCTGACCCTTCGCCTGTTGGGCACGATATTCGGCGACGAGACTTAGAGCTCTGTCGAAGACGTCGGCCGGAATCATGGTGCCGCGCATTCTGGGATAAACGGTTTCGGCAAAGCGGTGCCACTCCTCTTGAAGTGCAGGCCCAACGACAAACACCTGCAACCCACTTCGCTTTTTCATTGCTTCAATTGCTTCCTGGCTTTCCGCGCGGCTTCTGGCTTGAATCTGCTTGCCGGCCTCTGCGGCCGCTCTTCGGACCACGTACTGCTGCTCCGCCGTAAGCGTGTCCCAAGTCTTTTTCGTCACGACAGTTGCTCCCACGAGAGGGACGTAGTTAAGTTGCAGAAGGTGCTTCGCGACGGTATCGAGTTGACTGGCCTCTGCGTAAAAAGGAGTAATCGGAACCGTATCTACCATGCCGGTCTGAAGACTCAGGAACACATCGGACCATTCGAGAGGAACCGCCTGGAAGCCGAGGTCATTTACCAACTCGATTTCGTTGTGATCATCGGCGCTAACGAAAACTTTGCTCTTTTTGAACTCGTTGGGGCTCGTGTAGGTCTGGCGAGAGAGGATGTACACCCATCCGGCGTCGGACCAGAAAATGACCACAAAACCTTTCTGCTGCAAGCGCGATTCCATGTCCGCCTGTAACTTGCCGCGAACATATTCCATTTCTTCGAGAGAATGGTACAGAAGTGGGATTTTCTGAATGGCGCCGACAGCGGGGTCGATCTCGGAAAGGCCTCCAACGGAGAGCGTGGCGGCCTGGAGTTGACCAGCGCGCATGCGGCTCACCATTTCTTTCTCACTCCCCATTGTGCCTCCCGCGTAGATTGTTAGGCTGAGGGCTCCACCTGTGCCTGCCTTCCATTGCTGTCCCATTTGTTCCAAAGCGTGGTACTGGGATGTGCCCTGTGGAAGAAGAGTCGCCAAGCGAATGCGGGTCTGCGCGCGAACGGTGCACTGCGCAAGGAGCGAGAACAGAAGCGGAACGAGCACCCGAGAGAGAGTTAGCCGGCCGACGGCACGATTGTTCATTGTGATGTTCCTTCGGTCGTGGGTTCCAAAAACAAATCATCTTCGTGCGACAAGAACCAGGCCGCCCTGCGTTGCATGATGATATTGTTAAGACGCCACTCCATTTGATCGTTGGGATTGATGGCCAGGGCTTGATGAAGCAAGGATTCGAATTCGGCGCGATTCTGCTTCTGGACGGAAACGCTCTCCGCAAAGGCAACGTAGGGAGCAGCCATTTTGCCATCTGTCAATTCGACAACACGATTGAAATGCAGCTTGCAGCGCTCGGCGAAATCGCCCCTGACTCCCTGCCGAGCGGATTCGTAAGTGATGAGGAACTCGTCGATAGCGCGGTGGTTGTAGTCCGGGTCGAGCTGGTATGCGCGATCAATCAATGCCTGCACTTGCGGTTGCTCGGCGATCAAGTCGGGATGATCTTTGGAGATGGAAATGGCGGCGCCCCAAGAAACCGCGGTCCAGTAGAGAAGGGGTACATCGTTGGCTTTCGCCATTTGCACGGCCCGGGAGGGGTTTGTGCGGATTAAGGTGGCAAAACCGTGACGCTTGACCTCCAGCCCATGAAGCCCAAAGTCCCGTGCGCGTAAATAGAGATTGCGAGCCCGCTCACGCATCGCTTCGGATTTGTCGACGTCTGAGCCTTCTATCTCTTGGGCGGGCAATTGAATGTAAACGTACGAATACTGCGTGTATCCACTGGCTGCGGCAAGCAGAAGCCCGCGGTGGTCGGGGCTTTCGGCGAGCAGCCCTTCAATGAATTTGAGACTGAACGGAACCGCTTGGCCAATAAATTCCGGGTCGTTGTCGGATACATAGGTAGCGCCGCCGTTCGCTAGCGAATCCCCCAGTTTGTTGACCGCAAACTTTCTGATCGAACATCCGGTCAGAACCGTGGCTAAAGCGATTACGACAGGAATCGTGAGGCGTCGAGTGCCCCGCTTCGAGGTCATCCCCGCAGATTGGGGAAAGCCAGGCGGGTGCTTGCACACAGCCGACGCTGCTTTGTCAGCTCGAACCCTGCACGAAAAGAGCTCTTTCCATGCCGTTGGCCACCAACGTTCTCGGCTGAATGGGTTCATTTCGACGCCCTCAGTGACCCAAACTATCGATTGCAGCGAATCAAATGACAAGCGACAAGCCACGACATTTGCGGCATGAGCTGCGATTGTCGTTCTTTGTCTGGGCCCAGAGGATGCGACATCAGACATGACGGAAGAATCGCTATCCGACCTATTTGTCGAGCAAGAATCGCTTGAGGTCAGTCCTCATGCGGCGAGAATTGCTTCAACTTCTTCCAACCTTCGGAATTACGATCCATGTAATAATGCTAGACAACCTTCTCGTATCTTATTGATTTTGAGGCTGGACGAAGTTTTCCCGAGCACAAGTAGCCCGTACCAATATGCGCCGCAGAAGGAGAAGACGTGCAGATAATCACGCACACAATCTGGGGTACCGGGCGGGTACTCGGTTGCATCAGAGCAGTTGCTTTTGCGATTCCCGGCATGAGGAATGCCTGCCTACGGAGATCCCTTTGCTTTCGTCACGTCGCTGTGGTGCGCAACGCCTGCTCTTGGGCAATCCTCATCTGCCCCCTCGGGTTCAACCTCGGACCCCTCACGCAATGAGAAACCCTTTCGCGCTGGCGCCGAAGGCGTGACGATGCCGAAATGCACCTACATGCCGAGTCCTTACTATACGAAGGAAGCAAAGAAGGCGAAAGTTAAAGGAGTTCTGCTCGTTGAAGGTGTGGTTGCCCTCGATGGAAGAATCACAAATCTGCGGGTTCTGAAAGCATTGGGTTACGGTCTGGATGAGTCTGCATTAAAGACGTTGAAGACATGGCAGTGCAACCCCGCGATTCCGAATGGCGAACCTGTCCCGGCGCTTGTCCCCTTTAAGATCGATTTCATCTCTAGGGTGGCTTCCGTAACATTGTTATATCGATAGGCTACCAGTGGTGAAATCGCTTTTAATTGTTGCACCTTCTCCTAGGTTTTTTCTCCAAGACAATTCCTCAGCCAAGCGTTGAGACTTCTGCATAGCTTCCAGCCACTGTTTTTCGTACCACGGGGTTTCCCAACGACGGAACTCCTTAAAAGCTTCCGCTTCCTCGGCTTCGGCTTCGGCGAGTTGCTTCTGCAGAAGTTCGATAGGCTTCATTGATGCAGGGATGCGCAAACTTGAGGAGGTTGTGGCGTTGTTAACCGTGCCAAATTGCATCCGGACGATCATATATAGGAGAAACGCGATCACCGCGAGTAGTATCGCAAGTCCAACTTGGCTAAAACCAAGGATCAGCAAAACGCTTGCAACCGAGAAGTCCCAGAAATTGAGCCTTGCACGTTTCATAGCGGAAGTCCACCTCTACCCGGAGTATTGGGCCATCACGCTTCAGACTTGCTGATACTAGCCTAGACGGAGCCTGGCCTTTGACAAGCGGCATCGAACGACACAGACCGCTTGTCGCGAAATATCGCCAACCGATTTGCTCAAGCGTATGTCGCTGCCCACGCGGAGGACGACATTCCGCGTCACATCTGCCTGTAACGCTCTTTGTCGCTTGATCACCAGTTCCGGTCCACGACTCAGCCGATATTTTGCCCACGATCCGCTGCGCTTCCCGGCTTAGTACCGACTATCCTTTCGCTTCGCAGTGACACCTTCCAACTCCTGCGGACGAACGGCACGAACGATTTCCTCCGCCGATTTTGCAAAATATTCGGCAATCCGAATCCGGGTTGAACGGAATCCTAGCGCGGATTTCATGATTTCACGCCGCTCACGTTTACACTGATCTGACGGCTCCCGCTCAAGTCAAAGTTGGAGGGTAGGGCGACCAACCACATAGGGATGCCCTCGTGCCCCCGCTAATCGAGCTTGCTTGGCAACTTGGTGTGCTCATTAGTACTGTTGCGCCATTGACAATCGGGCCGTTTGATATATTCTCATCCAAACAGCGTGTCGCTTGTGTTGACAGCTTTCGATGGAGCACGACCGGGTCAATCGGACAAGCGCAAAACCTGACTCAAGAAGAAGATCGATTTGAGTGCGGCAGAGCACGACAAAGGGAATGGTGTGTGCCGTTGTCGCATCTTGTCGCTTGAAGCTGAGGGTTTGTAATCGTAATCGTTACTGTGAGCCGCCTGACGCGAAGGTTCAGGCTTACGTCGCCATTCCTAGCGAAGGAGAGTAGAGATCGCGCGGCTCAAGTCCCGGCGAAATCGGTAACTTGTCCTTTAGAGCCTGGGTCCGCGAAACGGTTTGGGGGTGACCCGTGAAAGGGCGACCAATTCTCTATCTCTCTTTCCTCGTGGCTGTCGTGCTGACGGCGATGGCTTGGCAAGGTTTTCCGCGCCTGAGGAGGCAGCCTTCGCCCTCGGCGTCCTTGAAACATGGGCTTAGGGATGCCGCGCCACAGGGAAGTCCCGTTTCCGCCCAGTCTCGTCCAGGCCTTGTCCCTGATGCGCGGAGCGAAGCTCGATTTGCCACGAATTTGTTGAGGACACCCCTCACTTTTGAGGCGAACCAGGGCCAAACAGATGAGCGGATCAAATTCCTCTCTCGCGGGCGTGGATTCACGCTGTTCCTGGCGGGCAATCAGGCCCTGCTTGCCTTGCGAAAAAATGCGGCGCTCTATGGCGGGGCGGACCTTCGAGGTCCGTGGAGTTCGGCCAAAATGAGGAACAGCGTATCTACTGATCGTGAGAAGTTCGAGCCCCCAATTCTCTTAAGTGCAGGCAGAGATCCGGTTCCTTTGAGAGGCTTGGAAAAGCCCCAAGGTCGAGTCCCACGGCCTGTGCTACACGAGCGTCCCGAGAATCCTTCCGTGCTTCGAATGGAGCTTGTGGGAGCGAACCCTCGCGCGATGGCCGCCGGGCTTGACCCTCTGCCCGGTAAGAGCAACTACTTCATCGGCAACGATCCGAAGAAGTGGCGGACGAACGTGCCGAACTATGCAAAGGTAAAATATCGAGACGTTTATCCGGGCGTTGACCTAGTGTATTACGGTAATCAAGGCCAGCTGGAATATGATTTTGTGGTCCGCCCCGGCGCCGACCCAAGGGCGATCAAAATGATCGTGGGGGCGGGCCTCCTGCCCAGCCGAGGGGACCTAAAAGGATCGCCTCTACAAATAGACACCAACGGGGACCTCGTCTTCGGGACCGGCGGCGAGTTCCGCTTCCACAAGCCGCTCGTTTATCAACCGGTTGCCAACGGCGTGCGGCTCCCGGTTGATGCTCACTATTCGCTCGAAAAAGACGAAGTCAGCTTTGAACTGGCTCGATATGACCGGAACCATCCGCTGGTGATCGATCCCGTACTGAGCTACTCGACTTATCTCGGGAGCAGCGACCTATTGGGTGGCAGCAACCTTGACACGGGCTGGGGTATTGCCGTCGATTCCGCTGGAAATGCCTATGTGACAGGGCCCACTAACTCCGCGGACTTCCCCACCCTGAACCCTTTCCAGGCCACGTCTGGAAGCGGCACTGACGTATTCATTACCAAACTGAATCCCACGGGCAGTGCGCTCGTCTATTCGACCTACCTCGGCGGCAGCGGCAATGACCGTGGTGCAGGAATCGCGGTGGACTCGTCGGGCAACGCATATGTCACAGGGGTCACGGGCTCGACGAACTTCCCCACATTGAATCCTTTCCAGGCCACGTCGGGAGGAGGCGATGACGCTTTCGTTACCAAACTGAATCCCACGGGGAATGCGCTCGTCTATTCGACCTACCTCGGCGGCAGCGGCAACGAAATTGCAGCAGGAATCGCGGTAGACCCGTCGGGCAACGCCTATTTCACAGGGCCCACGGACTCGACCAACTTCCCCACACTGAATCCTTTCCAGGCCACGTCGGGAGGCGGCAAAGACGTCTTCGTTACCAAACTGAATGCCGCGGGCAGTGGGCTTGTCTATTCGACCTACCTCGGCGGCAGTGGAGACGACCTCGGAACGAGCGTCATCGTGGACTCATCTGGCAACGCATATGTCACAGGGTTCACGGGCTCGACGAACTTCCCCACACTGAATCCTTTCCAGCCCACGTCGGGAGGGGGCAATGACGCTTTCGTTAGCAAACTGAATCCCACGGGGAATGCGCTCGTCTATTCGACCTACCTCGGGGGCAGCGCCAACGACGGTGGTGGAGGAATCGCGGTGGACTCGTCGGGCAACGCATACGTCACGGGCTCGACTGCCTCCCTTGATTTCCCTACATTTAATGCCCTGCAGGGCTCACTTAGTGGGAATTTCGACACGTTTGTCGCGAAGCTGGACCCCGCCGGGACGGCTCTGGTGTATTCCACTCACTTCGGGAGCTACGACATCGGTAACGCCATCGCTACCGACTCGTCCGGAAACGCCTATGTAACAGGCTGGGTCCAGTACCCCGGTGGCATCAACGCGTCGATTGCCGTCGAGGGTTGTGGCTTTGGAATCATAACCCTCTTCGATGCCTTCGTGACAGAGCTCAAACCTGATGGGACTGGCCCGGTGTTTTCCACCTGCCTTGGCGGTGCCCCCAACACTGCTGGCTTCGCCATAGCCCTTGATTCCTCTGGAAGCGCCTACGTAACGGGTTGCACCGACTCAGCCATCTTCACGACAACCTCACAGGCGTTCCAGCGCGCGGGCGGAGGTGGCGACTGCGTCGTTTACGACGCCGGCGACGCCTTCGTATCGAAGATCAGTCCTGTGAACGCGACTGTGGTCAGCCTGGTTCCTGCCGCCTTGAACTTTTCAACCAAAGTCGTCGGTGCTCCGAGCACAGGACTGCAAGACTTCTTCCTACTGAACGTCGGGAACCTGCCTTTGACGATCAACAGTATCTCTATCACCGGCACGAATAGCGGCGACTTTGCCATTCAGCCCTACGGCTACTCGTCCGTCATCGCCACACCCCTCACCCTCAACGGCGGCGGATCCCTCAGGGCAGGGATCATCTTTACTCCGACCGCACCGGGGGCGAGGACGGCTACTGTCACCGTCACCGACGACGCGCCGGATAGTCCGCAGACCATAGCGCTGAGTGGGACAGGAACGACGGCAGCCGCTGCGACGCTCTCTTCGACCGCCCTCAACTTCGGCAGCGAAATCTTGGGCACGAAGAGTGCCCCACAGATGGTTATGGTGACCAATTCCGGCTCGGCGAATCTGACCGTTTCGACTGTCTCCATGACTGGGACAAACGCCTCCGACTTCACGATGCAGTCGGATTCTTGTACCGCCGCTACTGTCGCCCCCGGTAGCACTTGTTCGGTCGCGCTGGTCTTCAAGCCCTCGCTATCGGGGATCGAGACTGTCACGGTCAACATTGCTGATAATGCTTGGCCCAGTCCGCAGGCGGCAGTGCTGACGGGCACGGGCCAGGACTTCTCCGTTTCGTCGAATCCGGCTTCTGCCACCATCACCGCCGGGCAGTCGACAACCTTCACGTTGAGCGTGGCACCGGTGGGCGGGTTCAATCAGGCTGTGAATCTGAGCTGCTCCGTGGCCACCGCAGTTTCACAAGCTCCCGCGTGCTCGGTCTCGCCTACTTCGTTGACGCCCAGTGGTTCCGCGGTCGCGACGGCGACTATGACTGTTACGACGACGGCGAGGGGATTGGTTGTTCCAAACGACCACCTGCCGCTGCTCCCGTACGTGCCGCTGGGAGTCTGGATCGTAATGGGTGCAGCCTTGATGTTGAGCGTAGCCACGGCGCGAAGGCTCGGCCTCCTATCGGGCTTGAAAACGGCCCCGGCAGCCTTGCTTTTAGCTTGCCTGCTCCTTGCGGCTATTTGGACCGGCTGCGGCGGAGGAGGATCTTCATCGGGGCCTCCGCCCCCGACTGGAACTCCTGCGGGAAATTACACGCTGACCGTCACCGGCAATTCGCAGGGTGTCAGCCGCACGGCCAACCTGACCCTGACGGTAAATTAGGTTGACTTAGAGAACAGGACCTACATGAGTGGCCGCCAGGGACTCGGTGCCGCTCCGGGTAAGAGCTAGAAGTCATCTGAGGGAGTTGCGGCGAGCGACCAGCCTTGGCATCGGTGCGGGCTCGCTCAGTACCCGACCAACATCCTAAGCGGTGGTTCGATTGTGATCTTTGGATTCGCGCTGTTCATGAGTCCAAGGTCGTCCTTCGCCGATGATAAGAGCGATGTGGTAGCGGCGGTGAATCGATTTTTGGACAACCTGGGGAACGACACTTTGGAAAAGGCGTTGGCAGTGTGTGACTCGCCGGTCTCGATTATCGACGAATTTCCTCCGCACGAGTGGCACGGACCGACCGCATGCGCAGATTGGTGGAAGGCGTTGAACACGTACAACGAGAAGAACGAGATTACAGATGGGTCCGCCACGCTAGGCACACCATGGAACGTTGAGGTGACCGGGGACCACGCATATTATGTGGCTCCCATGACCTATATCTATAAACAGCACGGGAAGAGTGTTAAAGAATCAGCGACTTTCGCAGTTGCTCTGAAGCGCACACAGACCGGCTGGCGAATCACGGCCTGGGCGTATTCTAAACAGCAGACCATATAAGCTCGACCACGAAATCTTTGTCCCCGGTGCGGTTGAGATTTTGCGCTTGGTAAGTCCGGATCCCCATCTTGCGGCTAGTACTTCAAGTTACCGCGGACCTCGTTTCCCAGGACCGACGCCGTTCCTTGTGAATGTTCTGCTCGCTCCCTATAATCGCCAGACATGAAAGTACTATCCGTCGTCTTATTTTTGTTGATGTCATTCACTTGCAAGGCCGCAATGCTTTCGGGGACCGTTCGTGATTCCGAGGGCGCGGTCATTGCCAACGCCCATGTCGTGATTCACTGGGACCGAGCGGGGTCAAACTATCTGGGCGATAACGTCGGCATCAAAGAAGACGTCACATCTAGGCGCTTGACCCATCAATCTTTTTCAGAAGTTCCTATCTCCAGGGCCGTAGTGAATTAGACCTAAGCAGGGCTTCTTTTTCTTTGAATTAGGTTTTGCGGACGAATTTAGGCTTTGAAATTCCTGCACTTAGACTTCGAGCTAGTGTTGCGGCGACCCATTGAAACCACCCGGGTAATCGGTAAAGTTCGTACTAGGAATTCCTCGGTCCGCAGCAACCGAACCTGAAAGCCTTGCGCGTGCATGGACCGACGCCATGACATCCTTACAGTGGCGGTGCGGGAACGAGTAACCCTCAACTAAAGGAATTCCGCCGCGGCTCTCCGGTGACGATACGACGCACCAGGCGCATCGTATCTATCGGCGGGAACCGGAACGTGCAAACCGTTAATCATGTCGATCTGAAGCGCTACGCGGGAAGTTGGTACGAAATTGCGCGCTGTAAGAATCGTTTTGAAAAGGGCTGCGTTTCGAATGTCACGGCCCATTACAAATTGCGCGACGACGGAAATATTGAAATTGTGAATTCCTGCCGACGATTGGACGGCAAGCTAGAAGCATGGCGCAGGATCGCGAGGGTCAAAGATACGAGCACGAACGCGAAATGGAACATGGGTTCTTTTTGGCCGTTCTCGCGCGATTATTGGATCCTCGATCTGGACGCGGAGTACCGCTATGCGATGGTGGGCGAGCCGCGCGGCAAGTCTTTGCGAATTCTGAGCCGCACGCGCAGTTTAGATGAGGAGATTTACCAGGACCTGCTACGCAAAGCGAAGTCCCTGG
>Ga0310914_10000370_pt1 | contig 25400 bp, 12 predicted proteins | sample GREbulkMGAN108_FD_203450 | JGI IMG/M metagenome (GOLD analysis project Ga0310914, IMG submission 203450) | Lab enrichment of tropical soil microbial communities from Luquillo Experimental Forest, Puerto Rico - GRE.bulkMG.AN108 | ecosystem: Environmental > Terrestrial > Soil > Tropical forest >... | reverse complement strand
CTTGCGTTGCTTGCCATGCCAAAGGGGAGTTTGCGCGCCCGCTCAAGTTCGCGAACTGCACGGACTGCCACAAGGATATTCATAACGGCCAGTTCGCCGCTCGTCCGCAAAAAGGCGAGTGTTCCGAGTGCCATAAGGTGGAGGGCTGGAAGCCTTCCACGTTTGGCGTCAAGGAACACGCGACTTCCAAGTATCCGCTCGAAGGAAAGCACGCGAAAGTGGAGTGCGACAAGTGCCACACTCCTGCCGGCAAACAAACGATTTACAAAGTTAAGTTCGCAAGCTGCACGGTCTGCCACAAAGATCCGCACGACCGCCAGTTTGCAAAAGCGCCTTTCGAGAACCGCTGCGAGGGCTGCCATACGGTAGCGGATTGGCACCGCTCGCTGTTTACCATCGCCAAGCACAAACAGACCAAGTTCCCCCTGACCGGAGCGCACGCCGCCGTGACTTGCGAAGAATGCCACAAAGCGGGGGCTGGCGGCAGAAAAGACAAAATCGTTCCGTTTTCCTTTGCCGACAAAACCTGCACAGGTTGTCACGAGGACCCGCACCATGGTGAGTTCCGCGATCGGCAGGAACGCCTCCGGCCAAATGGGACCAAGTTCGGCTGCGAAGCCTGCCACAACACGAGATCATGGGTTGACGTGCCGGGATTCGACCACTCCAAAACCAAATTCCCCTTGCTTGGCGTGCATCGCACCGTTCGTTGCAATCAATGTCACAAACCTCTCGTAGGAGAGAAGGAAATCCAGTTCAAAGGCACCCCGCTGATTTGTGAAGCGTGTCATCCCGATGTTCATGGCAAACAATTCGCCAGGCAGCAAGGGAAGACGGAGTGCGCAAGCTGCCACACCGCCGAGCGTTGGAAGCCCTCGAACTTCGACCACGGCCAAACCAAGTTTCCGCTGGACGGCGGCCACAAGGGTGTTGCCTGTGAGAAATGCCATAGCCTGTTCAAAGTAGTGGATGGCAAATCGGTCCTTTTCTACAAACCGACACCGCTAGAATGTGAAGCGTGTCACGGCCCCGGGAAGAAGAGTTAGGCGGCAAGCTGTAGGTGTCGGGGAAGAAGCCGCGCGGGGCGGCTCTCTAAGACGCAAAATCGGCTACTATGACAAGGAGCAAGGACAACTCCTGTCCGAGGCCGTTTACTAGCTCGGTTCATGGGCGGGTACCCTCCTCCAGCACTGCGGAGGACCAGGATTGGGCGATAAAGATAACCTTGTCGAGCGGCGCTCGAGTTGTCGTCACAGCTTGAGGATTCCCGTGCGTCTGCGCGTCTGGGGATCTCCGGGCCCAAGCCGGGTTGCCAAATCGCTTGACATCTCAGAGGATGGCGCGCTCGTCGAGACGGACTTGCCCGTTCGGGTAGGCACAATCCTCGATTTGCGAATCGAATTACCGGAAGAAATCACCGGTCAACCCACCACCGAATGGCGCTTTAAGAGCCGGGTCGTGCGTCTGGTCTTGGCCCCCGCAGGTCCTCCGCTGACGGCCGTGCACTTCGACCGGCTGCATGTCTCGGCAAAATAAGTACATCGAATGCCCTTCCGGTCGCGTAAACCGCTAACCCATCGAAGTTCAAAAACCTGCTTGTTTGTTCCAGCGCAAATATGGGGCTCGGGCGGTCGCCTAAAATTGCTGAGGCAGTGGTCCGGACGCAGTAGCGCAATGCTCTCTTAGTCCCTCTAGTGGCCGTTAACGTGCTAATCAAGTTGAGAAGCTAAGACTCGTCTAAGCGTAATCCGAGGGTTCCGCACCGGACGTTACCGAGACAGCGAGGTGATGATGCGCCTACGATTTCTATTCGCTTTCCTACTCATCCTGGGCTTTTCGGCGGCGGTTTATCCGGACGAAGCCGGAACCGCGTACAAGCAAGGCGTTCGCGCCGAGCAGCGCAAGCAATTTGACGCGGCTTACGAGTTCTTCAAAAAGGCCTACACGCTAAAGCCTGAAGAACCCACGTATGCCACGGCCTACCTGCGTTCGAGAACCTATGCCGCCGCGCAGCATGTTGCCAATGCCATGAAGCTTCGCGATGAACTCAAATTGCAGGACGCTCTGACGGAATTTGAGCACGCCGCGGAGATTGACAGCACCAATTACGTCGCGGCCCAGGGGGTGCGCGAAACGGAAGCACTGCTCAAAAAGCAAGCCGAATCGGGTCGCCCGCCTGCGATCAACCCAGAGTCCCCGCTTGCGAAGCAAGTAGCCGCTCTCGAGGGTCCCATCGAGCTTGAACCTTCTCCTAATGCTCCGATTACGATGCGCATCACGAACACGGCTGACATGATCTACCGTGCCATCGGCAAGCTCGGCGGAATCAACGTCCTGTTTGACCTGGACTATAAACCTCAGAAGATAACCGTCGAATTAAACGAAGTGATGGTGATAGACGCATTGAAGATGGTCGCCCTGGAATCGAAGACCTTCTTTCGGCCCATATCGCCAACCGCGATTTTCGTGGCTGCGGAAGGAAAACGCAAAGAATATGAATCAAACGTCATGAAGACTTTCTTTCTGCGCAACGCTTCGACGCCTGCTGAATTGCAGGAAGTGGTTGGCACGCTAAAAGGCATGCTCGAGATCAGCCGAATTCAAGTGAATCCGACGCGCAGCTCGATCACGGTACGCGGGACGCCGGATCAATTGGTCCTGGCGGAAAAACTCATTGCCGAGGCGGACAAGGCAAAAGCCGAGGTGATCATCGACGTCGCCGTCATGGAAGTTGACCGGACCCGGATAAACAACATGGGAACCACCTTGCCAACGTCGACAACCATAACGCCCGTGCCCGGCGGCACGGCCCCCACCACCCCGGTCGTGAGTTTCGGTTCCATCAATGGGAATAATTATGTCATCCCGCTTCCGAGTGCTACCTTCACGCTGCTGATGTCCGACAGCCATACCAAGGTTCTGCAAAGGCCCCAGGTGCGCGCCCTGGACAACGAAAAGGCCACCTTGAAAATTGGAGATCGCATACCCATTGCCACCGGCTCCTTCACGCCCGGTATCGGGGCAGGAGGCATCAGCCCGTTGGTCAATACGCAGTTTCAGTATTTGGATGTTGGCGTGAACATTGACATCACCCCGCACGTTCATTCCAGCCGCGACGTGACATTGAAGATGACGCTGGAGATCTCCTCGGTGACAGGCACCTCCAATATCGGCGGAATCGCACAGCCCACGATCGGGCAACGCCGCATCGAGCACGAAACACGACTGCAAGACGGCGAGCTCAACCTCTTGGCCGGAATCCTGGAGGATACGGAAACAAAATCCTTGAGCGGCTATCCCTGGTTAACCAGGATACCTATTCTGAAGTATCTATTCGGACAGGAAAATAAGGAACACGATGAACACGAGGTGGTCTTTGCCATTACGCCCCATATCGTGCGAGCCGAAGAAATTACCGACGACGATCTGCGGGTGATTGACGTGGGCACCAGCAATAGTATCGGCCTTCGCTACAAAGAGTCCAAGCCCACGAAGGGCAAAGAGCCGCCCACTCCCCCGGCGAACGCCTCTCCCACGCAGGGCCGCGAGCAACGGCAACCTACAACTCAGAGAAATACGCCGCCAGCCGGGAAAGCCTCGGCCTCTGCGCAATCCGACAGATAGCTGGCCGGGAGTTCGCCGGCCTAAGCTAGATGCCCGCAATAAGGCTTAGCCGTACACCGCGTACCACTACGGAAAAGCAGGCGCAATTTGCGCTTGTGCAAAAAGATTCCCGTTTTGGGAACTCCTTGAGCATCTGGTGATAACCGTTACGCCTGCGGCACGTTGCATCACACGAACTTACAAAGGCTTTACATGACGGGCAGGAGTGGTCTCAGAATTGCCGGTACTTACATCCCAACGGGTCTCTCGAAGTACCGTGTCGATTGGGACGTGGACCCGTCCGATTAGCGTCCTCGAGCGCTATCAGGTTATGCATGACTCAAGATTGTCCCCAACGTTTCTTGTTGTTGGTCGAGTGGATATGGCGTCAGGCGCCGTACTCGCTCCTGAAGCGGCCAGGAACCGGAAGCAAATGGAGAGAGACAGAAAGGCACGGTCAATGCTCAGAGAGCAACCGGAGGAACAGATGGCGGCGGTATGCGCAAGCGCGACAGGTTTTCTTAGCGAAAGTGAAACCACACGCAGGGAAGCCCTGGTAAAACCTTCACCCTTGTTCGCAGATATCCCCGCGAGTGAGTGTCGGGAAATTACCTCGGCTGCTCATGAAAAGCACTTTGCTCGGCGCCAGACGATTTTCCTCGAAGGCGATCCGGTTCGGCGAGTCGTCCTGCTGACCTCGGGTAGCGCGAAAATCGTGCAATTGGGTCAGAGTGGCGCGGAAGTGATTCTAGCGGTCAGGGGGCCGGGAGAAGTGGTTGGGACGGTGGGATTGCGGCCGCAGGACCGGCACTGCTCGACGGCGCAGGCCCTGGGATCCGCGACAGCGCTGGTTTGGGACGCAGCCGCTTTCGAGACGCTCTCCCAGCGATCGCTGCAGCTGAGACGCAATATCACGACGATCCTCTGCCAGCAGCTTCATGACCTCGAAGAACGATACCGCGAAATTTCTACGGAAAAAGTTTCCGTGCGATTGAGTCATCAGCTGATCCGATTGCTCAATCAACTGGGCCGGGTCAACGGCGGAGGAGAGATCAGGCTTTCGAGGGAAGAGTTGGCGCAATTGACCGGCACAACCTTGTTCACCGTGAGCAGGCTGCTCTCGGAGTGGAACCAACGAGGCATCGTGAGCACGCGGCGGGAGGCCGTATCGGTCAACAATTTTCAGGCTCTTGCCGAGCTCGGCGAAATCGAGTGAGCCAGGCTCGCGAGACCATCCGCTTGCTCGGCTTGAAATTTCGTTCGATCGACGAGGTTGGGCCTAACGCTTGGCTGGGTCGTTCTGAGGACTGGGTTTGCGGGCCCTCGGGCTGTCTTTGCTCTATCGCAAAGAGTTCGAAAAACGCAAAGAGCAGGATCAAAGGTGCGGAGTGGATGACCATGCCTCATTCCGCCAGGGCCAGCTGACGTCGAGGGTTCCCAGTCGTCCTGGTTGTCCGCAGGAAAGGCACTCCACATGACTCATCATGCTTGGGCGTCGAAGCCGCTCATAGCTTCCATCGCGTTGGCGCTGGCCTTGGCTCCCGCCGGCAGGGCAACCGAGTCTTCTTCCAAGCCTCACTTGGAACGAAGGGCGAATGCCGTCGAGCGCACGGCTCTGCCCCATGGGTCCTCAGACGAGTTTTCAAGTGAACCGCAGGAAACAACCGCGCAGCCTGCGCCGCAGCTGCCCACCGCCGCCGCACAGGCAACGACAAAGGCGCCGCAGGTAACTTACGAGAATGGACAACTCACGATTATTGCCGAGAACGCCGCGCTTTCCGACGTCTTAAAGGCCCTGCGCAGCGCCCTGGGAGCTGACATCGACCTTCCGGCAGGTGTCGATCAGCACATCTGGGTCCACCTCGGTCCAGGGCCGGCCCGTCGCGTCCTGCGAGACTTACTGGACAGCACGGAATTCAACTATGTGATTCAAGCGTCGGAAACCGATGCCGACGGAATCTTGAGTGTGTTGTTAACCCAGCGTAGCAAGTCGAGCGGTCCGCAAACTCCGGGGTTGCCCGAAAGAGCGGTCAATCGACTGCCACGTACGAGCCCAGACCCCAAGGACGCGACGGATTCTGAAAATCCTGCTCGAGAGTCTGCTGCTTCCGCCGATCCAGCACCAGCCGCTTCGCCTGCAGCACCAGCCGCTTCGCCTGCAGTAGCAGACGCTTCGCCTGCAGCAGCAGACGCTTCGCCTGCAGCTCCTGCGAGTGTATCATCGGCTGGTCTGCAATATACTCCGGGCAATTCCGCTAGCGCTGCTCTGAGCCCAGCTCCACCAACTGATCCTAACCAGATGATTCAAACGCTGCAGAGCATGTACGAGCAGCGCCGGCAGATGCAGATTCAGCAGAATCAGAAACCGGCGGGGCAACACTAGTTGTAGTAGCTTTAGAACCTCTCTGACCTCGAGCGCCGCCTTCCCTTGAACCAACCGCGGGATTTCCGCGTCGAAGTATGCCTTCCCTCTTGCACTCGAGTTCGTGTGATGGCGCGTGCGTGCCTCTTTAGAAGTCCCGACCCGCACAACAAAATTTTACAAAGTTTACGTTTTCTTGCGCTGCAACAAAGAATTGCCTTTAGGACCGCGTAAAGTGACAGCACTTTGATTAAGAGGCTGCCCGGCCCTATGACTCCTGTTTCTACGGAACGCGCGACGTGGAGCAAGCCGGGCTGCCGGTTGTGACTCGAGCACAGGAGGTCATACTGCCGTGAGAAAGCTCTACCAGCATCTCCTTCCCATATTTGTTTTCAGTCTTCTGCCGGCGATCGCGAGTGCCCAATCGTTCCGCGTGCAATGTCCGGCCAGCACCATCACGCACCCGGATCCGACGAACGCCGGTGTTAACAATTCGGAACCCGTCTACAACGGGCCGACGCAATTTACGACCGGCGCCGACGGATATGTTGTCCCGTCAGGCGGAACCGTGAATGGCGCGATCAAATGCCAACAGATCTCGGGCGGCGACGGTTTGATGACCGAGGCCGACGGCACGCAGACGTTCATGTTCTCCTTCGGTCCGCTCTCCGGGCTCGCGGACGTCGCCGCCGGCAAGCCGAGCACTCAGTTCCCGAACGTTTTTAACACTCCGTATCCAGGCACGCTGACGCGCGGTGACCCTGCGACGACCGATGGAGCAACCGCCGGCAACGCGCCGTGGGCTGGGTTTAACGGGACGTCCACTGTTCCGAATACTACGCCCTTTAGCAATGCGCCATTTCAAAACTGGAACGGCGCGGTGGGTCTAGCCCCCGACATCCCGGCCATCGTAACCGTGACCGACATCATCGCGGGTCCTCTCACCTCGCCCCTCGCCGCCCCCCACTGCGCCCCTGGCGGCGCGGCGTCCGGCAGCACGGTAACGGTTTTCACGGACGCGCCGCTGGGCGTTTCCCTGGGAGCACAGGTGACCATCGCCAACGATGCTCATTCCACCGGCGTCGGGGGCACTCCCACGCCGGCAGGCCTTCTGGGCACTTTCACTGTCACCTGTGTGGATAACGGCGGTCTGGCTCCTGACTTGGTCCTCAATGGGAATGATGGTAACACCGGCTTTGCCTTCCAGTACACCGATCCAGGCGGCGCAGGGCTGTCCAACGTCGGCAATATCAACGCCGGCACCGCCGCGGCGGTTGCTCCGGCGAACGATGGACACGTCGACCCCCGCCCAATCATCGATGTGGGCGTGATGAACGGCAATATTCCGGCGCCCTTGGCTGCCTTCGATGAGGACGACGAATTCTTCCTGACCCTTACCAACGTGGGCATGATTATGCGCCCGGACCTATTCGAGCAGCATACCGTCCACTTCCACGGCTACCCCAACGCTTCCTCGTTCTACGATGGCGTTCCTGACGCTTCCGTGGCCATCAACATCGGCGCCAGCTTCACCTATTACTATCTCGCCCCGGACGCTGGGACTTACTTCTGGCACTGCCACATCACCCCGCCCGAGCACTTGCAGATGGGCATGGTGGGGCAGCTCTTTGTGCGTCCCCGGCAGGACCGGGTGCCGAGCGGCGGCGACCTCTATACCTTTCTTGGGTACCAGAATGGGGTGTCCGAGCCCACAACGAATCCTGTGGCGGACCTGCGCACGGCTTGCAATCCCGCTGCGGATATCCTGTGCAGCGCCTTCACGCCAGCGGTTAACAGCGGTGCCACCCGGGCGGTAGCAGGCAGCCTTTGCAACAGTCCCACCGCCAACGTGGGTTCCGGGCTGACTCCTGGCTACGTTTATAACGACGGCGACGGCTCGACTTGTTATGACACCGAGTACCCCATCCAGATGCATGGCTTTGACCCCAATTTCCACTTTGTCGGCATGACCTTCAACCCGGAAATGTTTGTGGACATGAAGGACAAATATTTCCTGCTGAACGGGCGGAGCTACCCCGACACGGTCGCGGCCGGGCCACAGGCTACGGTGTCGACCGACGGCCAGATGCACTACTCGCAGCCGCTGCCGGCCATCATTAACATTCCGGCGGGCGGCAAAGCGGCGCTGCGCCTCGTAAACCTGTCCGTCTCGGAATATCACACCCTGCAGACTCTAGGGATTCCAATGCACGTCGTCGGCTGGAACGCCAAGCTCTTGCGAGACCAGGCAGGAAACAACACTGAATATTGGACAAACTCGATCACGCTGGGCGGCGGAGAATCCAACGACGTGATTCTGGATGCCAGCGACGCCGGATGCGGAGCCACTGGATGCGCGCAAGCGCTGTACCCGGCGGGCAGCGTGTTTTACCTTTACACGCCCACCCTTGATCACCTTTCCAACGACGCCGAAAACTTCGGTGGAATGATGACTGAGGTGCATATCTGCAACAGTGTGACCGGGGGTAACACCTACGGCAACACCTGCAACTAGGAGCGCGGCAATGAGGGAGATGACAATGAAAAAAGCAATTTCGCAAATCGCAAAAATTCTGGCGCCGATAGTGTTGGTGTTCTCGCTTGCGGCCACGGCCTTTGCTGCGGCTCCCGGCATCACCGGGCCCACCTTTAACTTGACGGCGCAGGAAGCTTATCTCAACCAGCCGGACGGGGAGGCGGTTTACTCTTGGGGCTACGGCTGCAACGGCACGCCGGCGGGCTTTGCGCCGACCTTGCCCAACCAGAATTGCCCGACAATGCAGGTTCCCGGCCCCACCCTGATCGTGCACGAGAATGATACGGTCACGATCAACCTGCTGAATGGTCTACCGACGGCGGCCGGCAACACCTCCATCCTGTTTCCTGGCTTCACGCTGACGTCGACGACTTGTTCGACCGGAGCGGTGCAAGGCTTGCTGACGTGCGAGGCTGTGCCGGGCGGGACGGTAACCTACACGTTTACTGCCACAGCGCCGGGAACCCACGCCTATTACAGCGGAACGCAAGGCGACCTCCAGATCGAGATGGGCCTTTACGGCGCGGTTATTGTGCTTCCAGCGAGTGTCCCTGCTAACTGCACAAGTGGCTATCATGCACAGATTGCGACAGCGAGGGCGCACTGGGGTGAAGCGGACTTCCGGCTCTCGCAGGCTGCCTATGACCACCCGGCAAGCTGCTATGACCGGGAATACCTGTTCCAGTGGGCCGAGATGGATACCAGGATTCACCGCCAGGCGCAGGCGCAGGTGGCGGCTCGTTTCGGCTGCACGGCTGGCAGCGCGGGATGTAGTCTCGACGTACAGACCGAGCCCTACCATCCGGCCTACTTCCTGATCAACGGGCGCTCGATGCCTGACCTCATGGACCCCAACTTTGCCGGCGAGTATCCGCACCAGCCCTACAACGGCAATCCGCACACCCATCCCGGCGACCTGCTCCTGATCCGCACCATCGGCCAAGGTCGGTGGCAACATCCCTTCCATGAGCACGCCAACCATGTGCGCATTCTGGCGCGCGATGGCAACCTGATTGTGAGCAGCACCACCGCCCCCATTTCGTATAACACGCCGGGAGGTACCGCGGCGTCGGGGCCTCCGCTTGCCGGGCTACTGATGTTCAACACGGACACGACGCCCGGTGAGTCGTTCGACGGGATTTTCTACTTTACGGGCCGGGGATTGAACTGGGACCCGTACGGTCACCATCCTATCTCTAGTACAAGCGATCCTCTAGCCACGCTTTCGTGTACTCCGGACGCCAACGGCTACAACACGGGCGTCCCCACGGCAGTTAACTTCTTTGAGTGGTGCCAAGACCACAACAAGCCGGTGGAAGTGAATCCCTTCGGCGATGTGCCGGGGGGCGGCCCGGCCACTTTGCCCGATCCAAATGTCTTTACCAACGGCCAGTGGTACGGCGGCACGCCCTACTTAGGTCCGGATGCGAGCCTGCGCGCCGAGATGCCGACCTGTCAGGGCAGCCCGTACGGCACTCCCAACCCCACTACGCCCAGCGGCGGCGCCGGCACACCCTCCGTCAACACCGCGAACTGCACTACGTTGCTTCCGTCGAATACGCAGGCCAACCCGGCCAGCGAGCGCGGTTGGGCGTTCATGTGGCACTCGCATAACGAGCGCGAGATTACGACGAACAATGTTTTCCCCGGCGGCATGCTGATGATGCTGCTGGTGGATTCCCGGGAATTTGTAATTGATGAGTCGCTGTGAGCTGACGGTGAAAAACGAGTTTGATGAATTGACGGAGAAAACGATGCGAACCAGCCACTTTAAAGCCAATGCAATCATGAAGGCCGCCGTGCTAGTAGCCTCTATGCTTCTGTTCGGCGTCAGCGCAAGCTTCGGCCAGCAGACCGTTAATTTGACGGCGGCGCCGACGACGACGACCTTGCCGGACGGCACCACGGTGCCGATGTGGGGATTTTTCTGCGGCACGGCCGCCACCGGCGCCACGGCGACGTGCGCCGCCTTGAATCCTCTCGCAGTGGCGACGACGACTACGCCGGCCCCTTGGTCCCCTGTGGTTATTACCGTTCCCTATGTTGCCGCAGCCACAGGGGGGAGCGCGACGAGCCTGACGATCAATCTCACGAATAATCTGTCGTTCGCGCCCGCAGGGACTACGACGGCCAATGTTCCCACCTCCATCGTAATCGTGGGGCAGGTGGGCGGCGGTCTTGGAGTCCTGGCGCAGCGGACCACCACGACGAGTCCCGACCACTCCAACGCGCAGGGGTGCGTCACTTGGTTTATCGCCGACCCCACCAACACTCCTCCGGGCGTCCCATGTCCGCAAACGTCCACAAGTCCAGTGTCAGGAGCTTATCCGCCAACCCAAGGGCCGCGCGTGCAGTCTTTCAGCACGGAGGTAGCGGCAGTTCCCGCGGGAACGGTGGCTTCAACGGCGCTGACGTGGTCAGCGCTTCGGCCGGGCACCTACCTGCTCGAGTCGGGCACGCATCCTTCTATTCAGGTCCCCATGGGGCTGATCGGTGTGCTGGTGGTCACCCAAGCGCCGGCTGCCGCCAATCCGACTGCCGTACCACCGGTCGTAGCCGCGGCAGGCACCGCTTACCCCGCGGTCGGCACGGCTCCTGCGGTGCCTTACAATGCCGAGCTTCCACTGGAGTTTAGTGAAATCGACCCGGTGCAGAACAAGGCTGTCAATACGGCCGTCAACACGGCGGGTTTCAGCGAGACGAAGGTGTGGGACGGCCACATAGGAGCCTGCGGCAATCCCAATTCGGGTGCGGGGATTGCGAACACGTGCTATCCCCCAGCGGTGAACTACACGCCTTTCTATTACCTGATCAACGGGGTCGCGTTCAACAAGACCAATGCGTTGGCTTCGGTGTTCCCGGCTACGGCTGGCGTTACCACAACTGGTACTACCACTGCCCCGGTCACGACCGGAATAACCGGCACCGTCTTGGTGCGCCTGGTAAACGCCGGTCTGAGGATGCACGTGCCTTCGATCGTCGGCTCGCAAACGAACGGCTTCACGGGAGCAGGAGTAGCGACTACGGCGACTACTCCGGTGAGTGGATTCGCATTGATCGCGGAAGACGGCAACGTAATCCCCGGCGTAGCCCCTGCCGGCGCTGCTACCGCTCCCGTCGCTCCCCGCGTGCAGACCGACGTCTTTATGGCGGCGGGCAAGACTTTCGACGTGATGATCAATGCGGTCAGTGTGCCCGCCAGCACGGCGGCCCTCCCTATATACGATCGCGAGTTGAGCCTGTCGGCCAATTCTTCAGCACGTGATTCGGGAATGCTGGCCTACATCGGTGTCAACGGCGCCGGTCTCCCGACGTTCGGTACTGGCGTCGCCGGAGCGGCCGTTGCTAACCCCGATACCTACAACTCCTTGGCACCGGGGCAGACATTTACGGTTTCGGACGTCTCCAAGGGTGTGATTGCCAACGATGTGAATGTTTACGGCGTTCAACTCCTTACGGCGCCGACCAACGGCACGTTGAGTTGTCCCGCCCAACCACAGAATCTTACCCCAGGGATTTGTGCGAACGGCACTTTCACATACACTCCCAGTGGGACGGCTACCTCGGATACCTTCACCTATTGCGCGAACAACGGTTTGGTTGCGGCGACGGGTACTACGGCAGCGAGTTGCTCCACTACTTCTGCCACAGTGACCCTGGGTGCGGCAGCCCTCGAGGCTGCAACTGGTATTACTTGTTCGTTCCCCGCTCCAGCGTATACGGCGAAGACAGCCACTTACCTGAAGGTCCCGTCACCCGGCGTGCTGGCGTTTTGTCGTGATGCAGCGGGCTATCCTCTTAAGGTCGCTGCGACGCCCGCTCCGGCTCTGTCGGGTGGAACGGTGCTTATGGATGCGAACGGGGGTTTTAACGCAACTCTAACAGCAGCTGGGACCACGACCACCACCACCGCCTCGCTCACTTTCACCCCACAGAACTCGCAGGGGACGGTGGGCAGCCCGCAAACCGCGACCATCAGCTTCCCGCTCCCGAGCAATCTCCAGGTGACTGTGGTGGATGCCCAGGCTTACAGTAACTGCAATGGACTCAGTTCCTGCATTAGCGCATTAACTCCCATTACCGACTATCGCTGGATCATTGAAGAAGACAAGACCTTCTGGGTCGATCCCAACTGCACAACGAACGCCAGCATCACCGCGCCGGGCTGCCCCCATGTTGTGGGCACCGGAGGGACCATCCCCGCGCAAGGGGTTCAGTTCCACACGAGCACCATGGATTATGTGGCCCAGGGCTGCACGGGGGCGAAGTCGTGCGAAGCCGGCCAAACCGTATTGGATACCAATCCGGGTTCGTTGACGTTCGGCCATCACGTGCCGGCCGCCTGTGACCTGGGCAGTGGCGCTTGCCGAACGACGGTCGATCCAACCACCGGCGGAACGACAGCCTCTTTGCCGAGTTCAGTCCATCTTGATCCCAGCAAGCGCTATTACATCTCGGTGTTGCCGGGCGATGCGGGCGACCCCTTCCCCGCGTACGCTGGCCAGCCCTCTTGTTCACCAACGACCGGTGCGAATCCTGGTGATTTGGCGTGCGGCCACACCATGGGCGGCGCTCCCGTTCCTCCCGCGTGCAACGTTTTAGTGGCTGGGTGTACCTCTACCAGCACTACTGCCTTCTTACCCGTCACGGTGCTGGTGCTCCCCACTCCGAGTCCAACAGGCAAACTCTCAGTGATCGTGTTTGAGGATGACTTCCCACTCAATGGCGAGCAGGATGCCGGGGGCGGCATCGACGTGATATCGCCCAACGAGCCCGGTCTGGGCGGTTTCGAACTCATCCTGTGGGATAACTATGGCTCACTCGGCGACAACACCGGCCAGGATACCCACGATATGTTCAACCAGCCGTTATCGAACAGTCTGGCGGGAACCATCGATCCATCTACGGGGTTTGACGCGTGCCCGACTACGGCACAGCCGTTGGTTGGTGGGGATGGTGTTACGGGTACGCTAGGCATCACCGGCAGAATTGTCACCTGCCCGAAGTATGAATCCGATGGGACGACGCTATCCCCGCTGGCAGGCCAGGCGGTGATTGCCAATCTCATGGCGGACAAATTCAGCGTGCAAGCCTACCCGGGGGCGGACCGGATTGCGCGCGGGGAAGAGTGGCTCCAAACCAACACTCTGGATGGCCAGCACCCCCACGATTCTTTCATCCGCGTTGGGGAGCCTGGCTACTTCCAGGAGTACGGGCCTGCCGGCTACCACGTGAGCATTGGCTTTGCCAATCCGAAGATCATCAATGACCGCCACGATGCGGTCTGTGCCGGCTCCTTTGGTGCTGTCGGTCCATGCAGCAACACCATCGACGGGCAGGTGGATGTGCAGCGCCTGAGCCGGACACCGGACCAGAGACTCTACCCCAGCGGCTCGCGCGATGCCCTCGCTTGGACCCAGTGCTGGGTGAGCTTGGGTGACCCGGACGCCGAGGATTTCATGTTCACCAAGTGCGACGCGAATGGGAACTTCAAGTTCACCGGCGTTCCCGGCGGGAACTGGAGACTGACCATCGGCGACCAGTGGAATGACCAGATCATTGATGGCCTCTCGACGCCGGCGAACGTGGGCTGCGTCCCCGTGGCGCCTGCGACGACGTGTGCAGGTGGCCTGAGCGCCCTCCACATGGGGAATATTGGCACCCAGCAGTGGCAGGCGAATGTCTACACTCGCACTTTCGTTGACGATAACAAGAATGGCATCCGGGACGACGGCGAGATCGGGATTCCGTTGGTCTATACCATGATTCACTACCGCGACGGCAGTCGGGCCAACGTTCTGACAACGGACTTCGACGGCGTTGCCAATTTCAACGAGACGTTCCCGCTGTTCAATTGGTATGTTGTCACAGCGGATTCGGGCCGCTATAAGACAACGGGGATCCACACTGTTTACGACGCGGGCGGACCCGCCGACGGCTCCACGTACTGCGGTAATACGGGGGGGTTGGGTCGGCCTTGCGGAACCTCGACCACTTACAACTTCCTGGCGAACACCTACGAGGCGGTTCCTCTGCCCGCCGACCTGTCCGTACCCGGCGCGGTCTATTGCGCCGCTGCGGATTGCACGGGTGAGGCTGCTGGGTTTGCGGCCGGCACGTCGACCTCCACGCATCAACTGAATTCCACCGGCCGCATCGACCCGCCGTGGGTTGCCGCGGAGGGCTGGTCGGGAGAAACAAGCCAGGGCAACTGGATTGAATTCGGCAAGGCGCCCTTTGCGGCCTGCAACCCAGCCCTACCCGTGAGCGCAACAAACTTCTGCGTGACCGTGCCCAATCCGCTGTACAACCCTACCGCCGGCGGAACTACTCCTTCCACGATCCCGGTGGGCGAGAACGGCGGCATCCATGGACTTGTCAAATATGCCGCCACGCGCCCATTTGACGACGCTTCGCAAATGATCGAGCAGCCGTGGGCGCCCAATGTGCCGCGCGTCACCCTGAACCTCTACCAGGAAGGCTTCGCGGCGGATGGCGTGAGCCCGACTCTCAAGCTGGTGGATACGACGCAGAGCAGCAGTTGGGACGACTGGGCGCAAGGGTTCTACCCGAACAGCACGGCGGGCGGGGCCGCCGGCAGTGCCACTGCAGGACAAAAGCCCTATATGAGCTGCCCCGGCCAAGGAGCGGCTACTGGCGCCAACGCCGACCTTTTCTTCTTTACGCTGTTTGACCAACCCAACTACTTGAATTATTACAACTCCCTGCACGGCGGGCCTGCCCTGACCACCACGACTCTGCCGTACAACTCGCAGTACAAATGCTATGACGCCATGCACATCTGGAACCAGGTCCAGCCGGCGCCTTACGACGGCATGTACTCGTTCCCCAGCGTCCTCGGCATCGACCCGACGACTGGAAAGCAGATCACGCCCACAGGTTACATCAACCCAATCACCGGTGCGGCCCCAACGACAACCGGGACCAACTGCACGATCTGCGTGGCGAACCCTGACTCCACGGATGTCTATAGGGTCGGCACGCCCATGCTGCCACCCGGCAAGTACGTGGTGGAAGTGGTCATGCCCCCGGGCTACGAGGTCCAGAAGGAAGAAGACAAGAACCTCCTGATCGGCGACAACTACATTGCCCCGACCACGATGCAGTTCGCCGGCTTGGGCGGCGCCATCTTCATCATTCCCGACCAGGCGTCAGTGGCTTCGCTTTACGACCAAAGCGGCGCCGGCTACAACCCCACCAACTACCAGAACGCGACTGTGAACGAGGGGTACGGGAATCAACTCTCACTCCCAGGTTACCCCGGCTTTCAAGATCCGGTGTGGCCGTGCGTGGGCGAGATGCGCGTGGTGCCCGACTACCTGAGTCTCTTCCCGCAGGTGCAGGAAACGGCTCCATTTGCCGGCGCTACGCGTCCCTTGTGCGACCGCAAGGAAGTGACCCTGCCCAGCCAGATGTCGGTGAGCGCGAAGTTCTACATCTTCACCTCGACGCACATCGCCTCCCACTTCACCGGCGTGATCACGGATGATTTTACTTCCGAATTTGATCCCTTTGCGCCTCAGTTCGGCGAGAAGTTTGCCCCGCCCAACATGCCGGTCTCCACGCGGGACTATCTCGGAAACGAAATCTCCCGCGTGTATTCTGACCACTGGGGGATCTATGACGGTTTGACCTTCTCGACCTGGGACGTGAACCCGCCCAACATCACGGGCTACTCACCCGCGATGATGGTGCAATGCATGAACGACTACGGGCCGATCCGGGACACGAACTCGAGTTCGCCGACCTTCGGGCAGATGATCAACGACCCGTTGTACAACCCGGCCTACAGCGACTTCTGCTACACCGAGCCGTACATGCCGGGCACGACGACTTACCTCGATACGCCGGTTGTGCCCACGCAAGCCTTCGTGGGCGCGGGGTACAACAATCCTGATTGCGCCTATCCGGACGCCACGCCAGCCATCGCGGAAGTGGATGGCGACGGAATCGGACCCTGGGTGAGTGCCGCCGGGAAAACCCTGACCATCACCGCCCTGGGCAACATTACAGTGGCGAATTCGAGCACCTGCACGATCGCGAGTACCGGCGCCGATGTCGGTGTGAACAACTTTGCTTACGCCGGGCCCTCGGCCACCGTGGCGCCTTTTGATTGTAAGACCGTTAGCCGGCACTATGGCTTTGGCACCCGAGGCGCCGGGTCGAGCGTCACCATCGGTGGCGTTCCCGCGGCCATCGGGAGCTGGAGTGAAACGTCAATTACCGTCACCGTACCCGCTGGCGTTCCCGCCTGCACCGTCCAGCAACAAGCGCAATACGGCGGCTCCGCAGCCCAGTGCGGTCAACTGGTGATCACGGCCGCCAATGGGAAGCAATCGATCGATACCGTGAACGTGACCATAGGGGGCAAAACGCCGACACACGTTATCGCCTCGGGCACGATCCAGGACGCGATTGACGCCGCGGCTCCGGGCGACTTGATTATCGTCGACCCGACTTGCACCACGACGGCAGGGGTGGCCACCGCCTGCGCTACACCCTCCACCACAAACATTCACAATCCCGCTACTCACACCGAAATGCTAATCATGTGGAAGCCTGTCCGGCTGCAGGGTGCTGGCGCCGCTTCAACCATCATCAATGCCAACACTCAGCCCGCCGGGAAGCTGCTCGACCCCTGGCGTCGGCATGTGAACTGCTTCTTCGGTTTGACGTTGCAGGGAGTGCCCTACACGGCGGCGTACCCCGGCTGCCCTGAAACGGGTTGGAATTATTTCACCGCCCAACCTAACGTTCCGCAGATTGACCGCTTGCCGCTCGAGGCTACCGTCGGTTGGGACGCCACGCTGAACGGCAACCTGGCCGAACTCCTGCAAGAGCCCTCGCTGATGGGCGCCTATGAAGGAGCCGGAATTACGGTTCTGGGCAAAGGGCTGGATTTCCACGGAGCGAATCCCTGGAATGACGCCAATGAGGCTGGGGCGTTCCCCCCTGGCACCCAACTCCTGCAGGACGTTGCGGCGGGCACTGACAGTGCGGGTACCATTTATCCCGCCGCGAGCAGCCATTGCACGGATAATCCGAATCCGTTCCCGAGCAACTTTATGTGCAATCCGTCGAGCATCGATGGCTTGACCATAACCAATAGCTCTCAGGGCGGCGGCGGCATCTTTGTGCACGGCTGGGCGCATAACCTGCAAATCGCCAACAACCGCGTCTACAACAATGCCGGAACACTGTCCGGTGGCATCAGCGTCGGCCAGGGCGAATTTGCTCCTCCGTACACCCAGGGCGGAACTACCAATGCGGCGCCCGGTTCCTGCATACCGGAATCGGCGACCGGAACGCCCGCATTTCCCCTCAACGTTCATCTGCCGTACTGCTTGCAGATGCACGTGAACGTCCACAACAACATGATCACCGACAATTCCTCCATCGGCGATGAACTGTTCTCCGCTACGCTCTCGGGTGGCGGCGGCGTGAGCTTCTGCACCGGCAACGACTACTACAAGTTCAACTACAACTGGGTGTGCGGCAACATCAGCGCCGGTGAGGGCGGTGGTCTGGTTCACCTCGGGGAAATCTACAACGGTGACATCGAGCACAACTCGGTCATCTTCAACGAGAGCAGCAACCCCACGATTCCCACTAACGGCGGCGGGATCATGGTTCAGGGCACCCCTGACACCGACCCGGTCTGCGGCACTATACCCGACGCGGATTGTCCGCCGGGATTGAGCGACGGCACGGGTCCCGGCTTGGTGATCAATGCCAACCTGATCCAGGGCAACTCGGCGGATAGCGGCAGCGGCGGCGGCATCCGCCTCCAGTCAGTCAATGGGACGGACGTTTCCACCTTCCCCGGGAATTATCCGATCACTGCCGCTGATGAAGGCCGCACTGTGAGGATCAACGTCGCGGCGGGCGCAATTTTACCCTCAGTGGGCGACACAGTCACGATTGCGGGAGTATCGGTGGCTGGATACAACGGCACATTCACCGTGACCAGTATCGGCGCGCGGCGCTTCACCTATCTCGCCACAGTCACCGGCCTTGGCACGGGCACCGGTGGGACTTATACCGATGCTGCTGTTGCGGCAGGGGCGGCGCAGACGATCACTAGCGCAGTTCAGACGGGACCGGGGATAGTTACGATCACAAGTACACTGCCAGCCTTCGTCGGCGACAGAGTCACGATTACGGGAGTGACACCGACTGGATACAATGGCACATTCACAGTGACGGGAGTCCCATCGGCGGGGACTTTCACCTACACCGACCCAAACAACCAACTCGCACCGGCCACCAACCTGAGCCGGGCGTTTGTTACCGATGCCAACCCCGCTCTGGCGACAGCGGTACTCTGGCACGATGTGACCATCACCAACAACATTATCGTCAACAACATGGCGGGTTGGGACGGCGCTGGAATATCGTTGCAGGATGCGTTGAACGTGAACATCGTCAACAACACCATCATGCACAATGATACCCTCGCCACCTCGGGCGTGCTGACCAACAGCATCGGCACGCCTCAGGCCAGCGCGCCCGCGGGGAATTGCTACATGGCCGGGCCCACCGGAGCGAACACGGCATCGTGCCCGCAGTCGGCCGGGGTGACGAGCATTCCGAACTCCTCGCTGTTGACCACGACCTTTGTGGTGCCAATCACCTGTCCGCCGGGTCATTACACCGGCGCCACCGCACTGAACGGGACCTGCACTCACGTCTCGTACCCGGTTCTGTACAGCAACATCCTCTGGCAGAACCGATCGTTCCACGTCGGTATAACGGCCCAAGGTACGGGACAGCTGAACCAGCAAAACGTCATCAGGCTGTTCGATGCCGTTAGCAACGCAGCAGCTCCGACCCAAACGGCTACTGGCCAGTGCTCCACGGGCGTCACCTATTGGGACCTCGGTGTGCGGGGCGACAGATCGCCGACCACCCACGAGTCGGGGTTCACCCTCAGTGCGATATGGTCCGTGACCACCTACGGTGGTCAGGGGAACATTAACGCCGACCCGGTGGTCATCGGCCAGTACTGCAACGGTTCGCGCGTGCCGCCGGAATGCACCCTGGCGGATGGATGCGGAGGGCTCCACGGCTTTGGGGTTCCTCCAGGCATTCCCGACTCGATAGCGGGCGCGCCGCTGTTTAGCCTCGTACCATCGGCGACGGTGGACGAGGGCAACAACTGGATCAACGTGAGTTGGGGCCCGCTGTCGCTGACCAACCCCTCACTAACGGGGGGCCTGTACGGAAATTATGGCGGCGGACTCCCGCTCGGCAATTACTCGCTGGGTCCCCTGAGTCCGTCGGGAAACAATGGTCCGGTGTCTCACATCCCGTGCCCCGGGAATGTTGTTCCCTGCCGGCCGCCGGGATTCGCCCTTGGCATTACGACCCCGACCACGGATTTCTTCGGGAATCGGCGGCCGAATGGCAATGGGGCTTTTGATATAGGCGCGGTCGAGCTTACAAATCGCTGAGGAATAAGGTAACACGCGTACGGGGCCGGGCATCCGCATTGATGTCCGGCCCCGTACGATAACTACCGGCTAAGTTCTAGCGTGAGTAACCAGGTCCCAGGAATTGGAGAATTGCCAAGCCCCGGAACCTGTTGGTCTGAACGGAAGCTGTGAGAGGCAATGAATAAGAATAGGGTAAGGCCAGAAAGCTCTTCGATTCCTGTCGTGCCACCCTGCCGCTGGTCTTTGCTCTAGGTCAAATAGCCAATCGTCGAAGCAGGGTAGCATCCAAGTTGAGAATCGCAGTGCGCGGTCCATGGGTGAAGGCGATGTTCAGGAATACCAATTCAAGGAAAAATCTAGTGCTGTTCGCGGCGGTACTGGCGGCCAGCGTTGCAGCGTCGAATGCTTTTTCACAGTCGTCTCAAGGTACACAGAACTCAGCCGCAGCGCCCAGGAAGTCTTCTGTGCCGGCGGCTCCGCCGCGCCCGGACGCGAATTGGCTCTCGCGACGGGCGGAGATGTATTACCAAGGTGTTTGGGGAGTTGACTCGTTCCGCGTCAAGTACACGGAGTCGGGCGAGATCATTCGATTCAGCTACCGCGTGGTTTATCCGGAGAAAGCCGCCGCGCTCAATGATAAGAAGTCCGAGCCCACCTTGATCGATCCGCGGGCCGGCGTCAGCCTAGTGGTTCCGGAGGTGTCCAACGTCGGGAAAATGCGCCAGACCAGCACACCGAAGGCAGGTATGACCTACTGGATGGCTTTTTCGAACACAGGCAGGCCGGTAAAGCGCGGAGACCGGGTCGACGTGGTGATTGGACGTTTTCGAGCTACAGGACTCGAGGTGGAATAGCGATTGCTGGAGGTTCGTGTCGTTTGCTTAGGCCGCGTGTCTATCTCTCAGATGATTGGGCATTTTAGAGCCGTGCGACCGATAGAGTAGTTCTACCTTTCTCTCCTTCCCGCGCCTTAGCGTTCCCGAAGTTTGAGGAAGCGCAAAGAATGTCATTCGGCAGGCTTTATACTCAGCCGAGGTAGATATCAGATTCCGCTGCGAGGTTCCACAAATGCTCCGAAAGACTTTGACAATTCTCATCTGTGCGGCGTTTGCGCTTTCACTGAAGGCTGCGCCGGGTAACTCTCCAACCGTGCCGACATTGTCCGCGAAGGAGATCGTGGACAAGAACGTTGCGGCGCGAGGCGGTTTGCAAGCCTGGCGAGCGGTCGAAACCATGACGCTCGAGGGGAAAATGGGCGCCGGGGGGAATCAGCGGGCTACTCTTTCCCTTCGAATCCCAGGAACGCAAAACGGCAAACAGGCCCTGCAGGGGGTTCGTCAGCGACCGGCCGAGGAGGTTCAACTGCCGTTTGTCATGGATCTGGCGCGCCCTCACAAGGCGCGCGTTGAGCTCGAGTTCAAAGGACAAACGGCGATCCAGGTGTATGACGGCACGAACGGCTGGAAGCTAAGACCGTTCCTGAACCGCTTGGAAGTGGAGCCCTACACGGCCGAGGAAATGAAGATAGCCTCCAGGGAATCAGAGCTTGATGGTCTTCTGGTCGACTACGCGGCCAAGGGCACGCGGGTCGAATTGGACGGCACGGAAAAAGTGGAGGACCGCGATACCTATAAGCTCAAGCTAACTCTAAAGAGCGGCGACGTAACCCATGTATGGGTGGATGCGAAAACCTTCCTTGAAGCCAAGGTGGAAGGGGAACCCCGTCGGCTCGATGGCACCTACCATCCGGTGGAAGTCTACTACCGCGATTATCGGAACGTGAACGGCCTCGAGATTCCCTTTGTTCTGGAAACGAGGGTTCTCCCTGTGGCAAAGACCGCCCTTGGGATAAGGGATACGCCTGTTCCGCCCGAGAAAGCCTTAATCGAAAAGGTGGTCATAAATCCCAAGTTCGACGCAGCGCGGTTTTCGAAGCCGGCACCGGTCGCATCGAAGGCCAAGTAGACAGGGGCCGGCCTGTCAGGGAATGACTCGAGGATTTCGCGACCAAAGAACGACTCGCAATTCGCGACCGCACGGTGAAAATTGAGATGTCCTTCGGAGAGCGTGCCTTGAATCGGAGAGCTTTCCTGATTTGATCGAGGAGAACCATAGGATGAGTCGAAAGATTGCCATAGCGATGACCATGTTTCTCGCGGCTACCGCTGCATGGGCGCAAAGTCCTGCGCCCGCCCCCTCCCCTGCGGCTCCACCGCCAGTAATCACCGGCGCTCCCAACTCGAGCAGCAGAGTCATCAGCAGGTTCGGTCGGAACAGAAACGCCAGCGCCGCTCAGGCTCAGCCCGTATCTCGTGAGCGCGTGCAAGAGATGCAGAGCACGCTAAACGATATGCATGCATTGCTGAAGCAAATGCAGGCTAAGAATGCTTCGAGCCGATCCAAGGATCCGGTTGCCAAGGCAAACCTTGAGATGTGGGAGCTTTTGCTCGCTCACCTCGACAAGGAATTTAACCAACTGCAGGCCACGCTGGCCCGGGAAGGCCTCGAGGCTAGGCGTGCCGCCCTTTACAAGCAAGCAGATGAAAAAGCGGCCAAGGAGGCCCAAGCCGCTGCAGCCGCGGGACAAACTCCACCCGCGCCCTCGACATCTGCAGCTCCCAAGCCAAATCAGCCACAAGAGTGAGCGATTTGCGGAGGGAGTAACCAGGAATCGCCCGATTGCGAGGCCGCCATTCGATGAAAAAAACCTTAACCGCTCTAGGGATGGTTCTGCTGGTGATGGCGTCCTACGTCGTGGGGCGCAGGCAGAGTGCCCGCGATGCCCGGGAGAGCACGAATGCGCAGCGGGTCCTCTATTGGGTCGATCCGATGCACCCCGACTATAAGTCCGACCACCCGGGCATTGCTCCCGATTGCGGCATGGCTCTTGAGCCGGTTTACGCCGAGCCTCGAGCGTCCCTCGCCACTTCTCGAACGCCGCTCGTCGAAGGGGCAGTCGGCATCGACGTTGACAAACAACAGTTGTTCGGCATTCGCGTCGCTGCCGTAGAAAAAACCTCGGGAAGCGAGAAAATCCGCGTGCTGGGGCGCGTGGTTCCGGAAGACACGCGCGTCTACCGGATCACCGCCGGTTCGGATGGGTTCATCAGGGACACCTACAACGATTCGGTAGGGGAACTGGTCAAAAAAGATCAAAAGCTCGCGACCTCCTACCTCGGTGAGACTTTAGCAGTAGCTTCCGGATTCCTGGCTGCGACGGCGGGCGTGCCGGGCGCTGCGGGCAAGGATGGAAACCGGACGACACCCTATCCCGGAGCGGTGAACAAGCAAGGGGTGAGCAGCATTCAAGGCTATTCGGATCGCTTGCGCAATCTCGGCGTGAGCGAGGCGCAGATTAAGCAAATGGCGGAAAACCATCAGCTTCCTGAGACCGTGGACATTGTCAGTCCAGCGGACGGATTCATTTTGGCGCGCAACATTACCTCCGGCCAACATTTCGACCGCTCCATGGAGTTCTACCGCATTGCCGATTTGAGCAAAGTCTGGATTGTGGCGGAGATCTTTGGAAGTGAAGCGCGAGACTTTCGTCAGGGGACCATGGCGCGCGTCACCCTGCCGGATCAGGGAAGAGCTTTTTCCGCCCGCGTGAGTAACACCCTTCCGCAGGTCGACCCCGTTACCCGGACTTTCAAGCTGCGGCTTGAAGCCGACAACCCCGCTTTCGCCCTGCGGCCCGACATGTTCGTGAATGTGGAGTTGCCGGTGCGGGTTCCGCCGGGACTAACCGTGCCCTTGGATGCGCTGATTGACTCGGGACGCGAGCAGCACGTATTCGTGGAGCGTAGCAAGGGGGTGTTTGAACCGCGGCAGGTCGAAACCGGACGGAAGTTTTCTGACCGTGTCGAGATCGTGCGGGGCCTCGTTGAAGGCGAGCGAGTCGTCACTGCGGGAACGTTCCTTGTGGATTCCGAGAGCCGATTGAGATCCAACCCCGAGGCGCCGCCAAAGCAGCCACCGGACGAGAAGGTCACTCGACCATCTGGCAGCAAACCGGGACTGGCAGCCCACGCCGGCCAGGTTAAAGATCTGGTTAAGGATCCGGCGTGCGGGATGATGATCGATCGGGAGAAGGCCGTGTCCGCCGGCCAGACGCTCCATCGTGATGGCGCTACCTATTACTTCTGCTCTGAGCGCTGCAAACAGAATTTCACTCGCGAGCCAGAGCATTATCTTGCCTTGAATCCGCCGCAGCGCCGGCCATGATCAACCGGCCATGATCAACCGCATCATCGATATTTCCGTCAAGCACAAAACCCTCTTGCTGGTTGGCGTGGCTTTGGCATGCCTCTGGGGTTGGCGGTCGATGATGACACTGCCGCTCGACGCCACTCCGGACTTGAGCGAAACCCAAGTCATCCTGTGCTCCCGCTGGGATCGCAGCCCCGACATTATCGAAGATCAAGTCACTTATCCGATTGTGACGACCATGGTTGGCGCACCGAAGGTAAAAACGGTGCGCGGCGTCTCCGATTTTGGGTATTCCTACGTGTACGTGGTGTTCGAGGATGGCACCGATCTGTACTGGGCGCGATCTCGCACTCTGGAGTACCTCTCGGGTGTGTTGTCTCAGCTTCCCGAGGGCGTGAAGGTGGAGCTTGGACCCGACGCAACGTCGCTCGGGTGGGTCTATCAGTACGCGCTGGTCGACACTTCAAAAAAGCATAGCTTGGCCGACCTTCGTTCCTATCAAGACTGGAATCTGCGCTACCACCTGAAGGCGGTTCCAGGCGTGGCCGAAGTAGCACCGGTCGGCGGCTACACGCGGCAGTACCAGGTCAACCTGGACCCGAATCGTCTCGAGGCCTACGGCATTCCCATTCGCCGCGTTGTGGAGGCTGTGCGGGAAGGCAACAACGAGGTTGGCGGACGCCTGCTCGAGTTCGGCGGCACCGAATACATGATTCGGGGCCGCGGCTACGCTCAATCGCTCCAGGACTTCCAGAATATTGTCCTCGAGGCAAGCGAAGACGGCACGACCATTCGCATCAAGGACGTGGGCGAAGTGGTCGAGGGACCTGAGCTACGCCGGGGCTTGGCCGACTTGGATGGCGAGGGCGAGGTGGTGTCGGGCGTCGTCATCATGCGCAACGGAGAGAACGCCCTCGAGGTCATCGACCGGGTTAAGCAGAAACTCGGTGAAATCGCGCCCACTTTGCCGGAGGGCGTCAAGATCGTTCCTGTCTATGACCGTTCCGAGCTGATCCACCGCGCCATTTCGAGCGTTAAGACTACCATCTTCGAGGTGGTTGCGACCGTTGTGCTGATTATCTTGGTGTTCTTATGGCATTTTCCGAGCGCGGCCATTCCCATCATCACCATGCCCGTCGTTGTGCTCGTTTCCTTTATTCCCCTCCGCCTTCTGGGAATCAGCGCCAACATTATGTCCCTTGCGGGTGTAGCCATCGCCTTCAGCGAACTCGTC
>Ga0310914_10000368_pt1 | contig 25451 bp, 25 predicted proteins | sample GREbulkMGAN108_FD_203450 | JGI IMG/M metagenome (GOLD analysis project Ga0310914, IMG submission 203450) | Lab enrichment of tropical soil microbial communities from Luquillo Experimental Forest, Puerto Rico - GRE.bulkMG.AN108 | ecosystem: Environmental > Terrestrial > Soil > Tropical forest >... | reverse complement strand
TGGTCGGTGGTCTTGTAACGCTGCGAGGTCTTCACGCCGTCTGAAATCCGGCGCATATCCACCTGGGTGGTTGGAGTGCCCTTGCCAGGATGAAAATTCTCTGCGGTGAGGACGACATAGAGCTTGCCGTCAATGTCGACGATATTGCCCTTGCGGAGGGACGAAGCGATGACCTTCACGATAACGATCCTTGATTTATTGGCGGCGGGGGCCGTGGTTTCGGGGCGCACCATACCGATCTTCTCGCCCGATGCCAGCCTTTCTCGCCGGTGATCTGGCTGAGGTAAAAGTGCCGAAAACCCCGCCTTTCTGGAGCGCCGGCGCTTACGCCGCCCGCAGGCCTCACTTGCTGGCACGCAGCCGCATCACCGCCGCCCTGAGAGGTTGGTTCGCGCAGCACGAATTCGTGGAAGTCGAGACGGCCGCCCTTCAGATTTCACCTGGCAACGAGACCCATCTGCACGCTTTCGCCACCGACCTCATTGGTCCGGGCGGCGAGCGGCGGCCATTATATCTGCATACCTCGCCGGAATTCGCCTGCAAGAAGTTACTCGCAGCGGGCGAGACCCGGATTGTCAATTTTGCCCGGGTGTTCCGTAATCGGGAGCGTGGCGATTTACATTATCCCGAATTCACGATGCTCGAATGGTACAGAGCCAATGAGACTTACGAAGTGCTGATGGATGACTGCGAAGCGCTTCTGGCTGAGACGGCGCGTGTCGCCGACAAAAAGGAATTTCGCTTTCGCGGCAAAGTGGTCAATCCATTTGCCGCACCCGAGAGAATGACGGTCGCTGATGCGTTCGCGCGCTACGCCGAGGTCGACTTGCTGGCCACGGTGAGCGATGGACAGGGAGACCGGGACGTGCTTGCAGCCGAAGCCGCGCGCATCGGCCTTGCTACGGCAAGCGACGATACATGGGGCGACATCTTCAGTCGGATCCTGTCAGACCGGGTCGATCAACGGCTGGGCATCGGCCGCGCGACGATCCTATATGAGTATCCGCTGCCCTTGGCGGCTCTGGCACGACCGAAACCGGGTAGCAACAAGGTCGCCGAGCGTTTCGAGCTTTACGCCTGCGGGGTTGAACTCGCCAACGCCTTCGGTGAACTGATAGATGTTGCCGAACAGCGGGCCCGCTTCGAGGCCGCCATGGCTGAAAAGCAACGTATCCATGGCGAGCGTTATCCGCTGGACGAGGACTTTCTCCTCGCCCTAGGACAAATGCCACCTGCGAGCGGAATTGCTCTCGGTTTCGACCGGCTAATGATGCTGGCGACCGGCGCCCAGCGGATCGAACAGGTGATCTGGGCGCCTGTGGTCGAGCCGTAGACGAACGTAAAAAGGAATGACCGATGACAACGCTACGTAGCTCCGCGCAACTCCATGCCGGCGGTCTGGTGACACAGGAGCGGCAGGCGTCGCTCGAGAAAGTCGTCGACCGTTATGCGGTCGCAGTTCCGGACGCGCTGACCCGCTTGATCGACCGCAATGATCCGCACGATCCAATCGCACGGCAATTCATCCCGGATATTGCAGAGCTCAATCATCAAACGAGTGAAAACGAGGACCCGATCGGTGACGATGCGCATAGTCCGGTTGAGGGTATCGTGCATCGTTATCCGGACCGCGTGCTGCTTAAGCCCACCCACATCTGCGCGGTTTACTGTCGCTTCTGTTTCCGCCGCGAAATTGTAGGCCCTGGCAAGTCGAATGTGCTCTCGCATGAGGCGATGGAGCGGGCTCTCAACTATATCCGGACACATCGGGAAATCTGGGAGGTCATTCTGACCGGCGGGGATCCATTGATTCTTTCGGCACGCCGGCTGCGCTCAATCATGAATTCCCTTGCAAAGATCGATCACGTGAAGGTCGTGCGAATTCACACCCGCGTGCCGGTTGCGGAGCCCACACGTGTGACGCGCGAACTTGTACGCGCGATGAAAGCCAGCAAGAAAACCACCTATGTCACCGTGCACGTCAATCATCCTCGCGAGCTGGCGGTGGACGCGCGCGCGGCATGCGCCAGTATTGCCGATGCCGGGATTCCGCTGCTGTCGCAAACGGTGCTGCTCGCGGGGGTCAATGACGCGCCCGAGGTGATGGGTCAGTTGATGCGCACGTTGGTCGAATGTCGGATCAAGCCGTACTACTTGCATCACGGCGACATGGCGCCAGGCACCAGCCATTTCCGTACGGACCTGACGATTGGGCAGGAACTGATGCGGGTGCTTCGCGGTCGATTGTCCGGTCTGTGCCAGCCGACTTACGTGCTTGACATTCCAGGTGGCCACGGCAAATCGCCCATCGGCCCGAACTACGTCGAGCGAGTCGGCTCAAATGGGCATGCGCAAGTTGTTGTCGAAGACTACAACGGGAAGCGACACCGCTACCCGTTGTTAGTGTCGGATGGCCAGCAGGTCGAGAAAAGCCGCCGCAACGGCAAGGCTGGCAAAGCCGATGAACACGACGGCGATAACCGCGTGCCACACGAAGGTCGCGTCGCGCCTTAGGGATGCCACTACGTTCTTGCTGTTGATCATTGCCTGACGCCCCGAGAGAAAGTTCGCAGGACCGCAATACTTCTACCTGCTAAGGAATCATCCGGCCCATAATTTGTATGTTAAAAAACGCGTGAGAAGCGCTGCAGCTTCGCATAGCAGCTATGATTGCGACGATCGGTGCGACGAAGCGTCACCGGGTGTGAGCGTAAAGGGCGCGTAAAGCCGGACATTGTCTTTGTTTATCCGTCGCCTCGCGGGCTCCGCTACTCGGGAACCAGCTCGCTGGATCCTCCGCCTCGACCGGAAAATCGCGAAGTTTCCGCAGTCCGTCCTTCATCGGCAGCACGGCCTCTGCATAGTGCAAGTGGATAACCGGTTCGAACGTTACGCGACGAGGCACTGCTGCGTGAACGTCAGTCAGGCCAAACGTCGGGTGGTGAGTCCTGAGATGGCCGCCACAAGGCGTGCAGAGCTGTCGGTCACTCATTTCCGTTTTTTTAAGGTGGCCGACGAATTCCTTTCCTTCGTGACTGTTACGTCTTCTGCCTTCCACAAGAGGTAGGCATTCACCGGACTCCCGGAGTAAGAGCGGCAGGAATTGCAGTGGCAATATCCCATCGCCACTGGAGCGCCTGTCACCTGGATCTCGATGCCCCTCATCCTTTTGGACGATTCGCAGTGATAGAGGGTCGGCATCACGCCAGCGAGCGCCGCACACCAGGTCGCAGTATTCAGCACGCGTCCAACAAATGTCGTGGCAGATTCACTGAGGTCACCTTCACTCGCGTCTCGCTCTAGCAATGTTTCTGCAATATCCTCTGTGGCATAACGCGACCATCCCTCAGCGGTGTTGAAAGCCACCGCTCGTATTGGCTTGGAGTGCTCGCCGCTGCTGATACTGCTGATGGCATCCCTTTCGCTGGCGGAGGCTTCGTCGGTTTCGACATAGGCGCGACCAAGCGGGCCAAAGTCATTGAGCACCAAGTAAACGGGACGCAACTCCCCACGCTAGGTGCTCGTCAGTTTAGCCCCTGCGAGAATGCAAGTGTCAGTGAATTTTGCACCGACCTGAAGGCTGCAAATCGTGATGACCGTCACAGCCAACCGTTTTCAAATGAGTAAGCTGTTGGCGTGAAGGCTTTTCTAGGAAACACCCGATGCCAGATCACATGCGCGGGATAAATAATCAGCATCGAAGAAAGAATTTCACGCCGTCAGAGGATGCGCTGATCCGACAACAGCCCGTCGCCGGCATCGGCCTCAAGCGACTTGCAGTGATCCTGCACACCAACCAAGAGGCGATCAGACAACGGGCTACCGAACTTGGCGTTTCGCTGGTCATCGGCGATGAAAGCGACGGGGCTATCGACACGCGAACTCTCCGCTGCACGAATGGATTCGTCGACCCGCTATTGGAACGACTGAAGGACGTACACGGGAAATGAGATTATCTAAAACGTTCCATCAATAGCGCGAGTGGCAGCGGGTCCGGCCCTAATATCCCTTAATAGAAAATCTGTCTAACAAGGGGGTCACTTGGTAGTTGAGGGTCTGCGAAACGCGATTATTTTTGCGTGGCGCTTCGGCCCGCGCCGCACGCGCTGCGTGTCCAATCTTCGCCAGAGCATCAGGAGCGGACTGGGGCGGAGGTACAACTTGCGCGGTCATGTCGGTTGCCGCTGGTGCTACGGCGTGATGGGTTGTGACTAGCTTAGGTGAAATGGGCTCCAGCGTTGCATTCCCATAGAACAGCAACGCAATCAGTGCCAAACCTACAAATGCCAAGAAGGAGAGAGCTGGCATTACCTATCGCACTCCCTCTAAGAGAGGCCATAGTTGAGCGCCAAAACCTAACGTGACTACCGCAAACCAAACAGCTGTCGCGGCAATACCCAGCGTGGTGGTACGGACGTTCTTCCACATACCGTCACGGTAGCGCCGCGCATCTGCCCACCGGCACCTATACGTGCGTATATTTTGGTATAGGTGCGCCACGGTTCGCAGGAGCCCTCTTGCTGGCCCGTCAGTGCCACCGGCTCTTCGAGAGATGGAGGCGGGAGGCCAGGCCGTTATTTAACTGTGCGAGGCGAGCGTCGTTCCTGGAACTCGTAAATTCAAGGAACGCTGTGTCGGCGGCGGTGCTTGATTAATTTAGTGGCCACCGACTGACAGCCCCCTTTGGTCTGGTCCGGTGGCTGGAGTCGGCGCTTTTTCACCATCGCGGCGGCCACTAAAACCGGGCACCGTGCCCCACACCGGTCACCCATATTGTGTGCTGACCTCTTCGGGCAGTCGGCCGTGATTTGATCCTACTAATCGATGATCTTGCCGTCGCGGCCAAGCTTGTCGATCAGCTCATAACAGCCATCGCGGCCGCACTTGTCACAACACACACGCAACAGGTCGAGCTTGCCGATCAGATCGCTAAAGATGATTGCGCCGTCACCGGGGCGGGTTTTCATTTAAAGGTCGTAGGCCAGTGGACTATAACCCATAGTCCAAAGGACTACAGATTTAAGCCACTGAGCTACGACGCACAAAACGATGAAATCCACGACAACATCACGCGGATGCGCCGCGAAAAACGAGAGGGTCTGAAGGCGCTGCGGCAATTTGCTTGCGTCATCGTCGTATTGCAGCACTCACCTACGAACAAATATTTTTGGCTTCGGCGAATCACGGTACGATGCTACGAGAATTGCAGGTGTGCTCGAAGGAGGACGCCATGAAATCACCAATCATTAAGCGGTCGGTTGTGGTTGGCGGACACAAAACCAGCATCAGTCTTGAAGACGAGTTCTGGAGCGGGCTGAAGGAGATCGCGCAGGCCCAGGGTGCCTCGTTGGCGCAGACGGTTACAGAGATCGACACGACGCGCCAACAGGGAAATCTGTCGTCGGCGATCCGCTTGTTTGTACTCGGCCACGTTCGCGATCAGAAAATGAGGGCGGCGTTTGAGGCAGGCGTTTAGGAGAGAGCCGGCCCGTACGAATTACTGCTGACCAACCATTGTGCTTTGAGATCCGTCAATAATCTGGCTTTGTCCCCGATTCACCCATTCTGCTTGGCGATTCTCCCGGGCCATCAGCTTGATCGAGTGGTCCCGACAGTCGTCGAATAACCGTCGGGTGTATTCCGGCAAAGAAAAGCCCGGGTCTCGTGCCAGGAGCCGGGCTAAGTGGATGGTGAGGAGAGATCGTCAGCGCAGCATTCTCACCGCTAAGTCGTCAATAAAGCCGCCGTAAAATTCGGCTGAAATGCCTCGATTCACATAATGTGTGGGCAAACTTGGCCGCGCTTCCCGTCTACTCACAGGGCAATTGGCATTGCGGTCCTGACTCTTCTGTCCGGGATGTCGGTTTTAAAGCTTCCGGTGGTGTAGAAGGCGTGGGTGTCGGTCGTGTGGAGGCACTGGGCACCGCCGCGAGTGCGCGTCGTGGCGAAGCCAGGGGCACTACCGCGGGTGCGCGAAAACCGTATGCCGCACTGTCATTCCAGCAATGTTTGCTGCCGTGCCAATAAAGATGCTGCGCCTTGGGAAATTTGGCACGAGCCTCGCTTATCGTCATGCATGCTGGCGAGCCATATGCTAGTGACGACCCGACCGCGATGGAGACCGCAGAAAGAAGCATAATGCGCGTTGTCATTGCAAAAGCCATTTGGACCCATATCGATCCTCTGTATCAGTCCTTTCATGGCGGCAAAAAAAGATCACGGTTTTGCTTGTGATTAACTCTGTGAATAACCGGAAAACAGGCTAGGGCTAACAAACACATCGACCGACCAGTTCAATCATACCCTTGGCGCGTTCGGGGTAAGCTGGTGCCTACGCATCCTGTGCGGTGCGCTGACAGACAGAGTTCCTCTGTTCTTTGAATGTTGCTGGTCCTTAATTTCTCTTAAGTGCCTAGACCGCAGCCAACGTGGTCACCTGAAAATTGCACCCAAACCATTGGGAAATATTATTGTTGCCGGAAGCCTCAACAATGGGCGGCCCCGGCGGAATGCCATGGTGAGCAATCTGCTGCGACCGGATCGTTGACTTGGATCAATGCAATCCAATGATTGCTGTTTCAACTATTGAGGAGAAACGCACATGGGAGGTACGCACTCCGCAATCGCAGGCATCTCCAAAATGTCGCGCTGAGTTAGCGGAGGAGTTTCTACCAAAACTAGTGGGAGCGTGGTGTTCTTACGTTAAAAGGAGGCGTCATGATCTCCTTGCAAGACTGCATCGCTTTTAGCGGGCTCAGTGAAGATGAAGTGACTGCTATTGGGGAGCACGAGCAATATTCCAACAATTGCAGCTTCTGCTTTGGCTGACTATCTCCTGAAACAGCCGCATGGCGAGGAAAAAATTCGCGCCATGATAATTGACGATATCCACGAAGCGCTCTGCAGGGTGCGGATAAAGCACGCGCAGGAATTGTTCATGGCCCTTCGCCATTTTCTCGATACGTATCCCAAGGCGCGCGTTGGTGTAGAGATCTAGGCTTGGGTCTGTTTGACAACTTGGTGTCCGCTTTGACCCAAAGCGGACATGGGGCATCCCTTAACGGCCCTCATTTGAACCGCTACGATGCTCATGTCCGAAGCCTCGGGGAAGGCAATGAGACGGCGCGAGTTCATCAGTTTACTCGGCGGTGCGGCGGCTGCGTGGCCGTTTATTGCAAGCGCGCAACAAACTGGAAAGATGTCGCGGATCGGGTACCTCGGTGCCTCCTCCGCTTCGTTGGAGCGGCGTGACTTAGAAGCATTCCGACAGACACTCCGCGATCTGGGCCATGTCGAGGGCGAGAACATCACCATCGAGTACCGATGGGCAGAAGGAGATGACAGTCGTCTCCTAGGCTTGGCGTCCGACCTGATTCGCCTCAAGGTCGACGTGATCGTGACCGAGGGCACGCCCGGCACTCTTGCAGCCAAGCAAGCGACCAACACCATCCCCATCGTTTTTGCGTCGAGTGCCAATCCAGTTAAGGACGGGCTTGTCGCCAGCTACGCTCGGCCAGGCGGGAACGTCACGGGATTCACCATCAACGCACCGGAGCTGGAAGGGAAACGTCTGCAGACTTTGAAGGATGTGGTTCCTGGGCTCTCCCGCGTCGCCGTGATGTTGAACTCGGCGAACCCCGCCGTTTTGGGGTTTTATCCAGGTACCCAGGCCGCCGCTGCGGCGTTGGGGATGACGTTAGAGCCCGTGTTAGACGTTCGCCGCGTGGATGATTTCGAGCTAGCCTTCTCGACGATTGGCGGCGCGCACCCCGACGCATTTATTGTGCTCGCGGATCGTTTTTTACTCGCGCACCGAAAGGAAATCCTCGCCTTCGCGGCAACCAGCCGACTGCCGGGAATGTATCCATACCGAGAGTATGTAACCGCTGGCGGGCTCATGTCGTATGCGCCGAGCGACATCGACCAGTTTCGCCGCGCGGCCATCTATGTAGACAAAATTCTGAGAGGTGCAAAACCGGCCGATCTCCCCGTCCAGGACCCGACCAAGTACGAGCTTGTGATCAACCTCAACACGGCAAAAGCACTCGGCCTCGATGTGCCGTTCCATATCCAACAGGTCGCCGACGAGATGATCGAATGAGGGTGGCCACTTCCGCTATTGGCCCCTAGCGGACATCGGCCCGTGCACCACACATGTCTGCTTTAAGGTAGCAGACATCACCATTGCGGCATTTCGCTTTTTGCGGTCGCTATTGGGGGCAAAGCGGACATGCCGTTTTGCGTTGCACATGTCCGCTTTTGACCCAAAGCGGACATCGTGGCAGTGCCGTTATTGAGGCCAAATTTACGCGCCGCCAATCGCAAGACTAAGTAAGACTCTCATGAGGGCGATCCCCTGGGGAGGCAATGAGGCGGCGCGATTTCATCAGGGTGGTAGGCAGCGCGGCGGCGACATGGCCAGTTGCGGCGGCGTCTACTGCGCACGGGCAGTCACCGAAGCCAGTGATCGGCTTTCTAAGAAACACGACGCCTGACGAGTCAGCTTACCTTCTCACCGCCTTGCGCAAGGGACTGAACGAGGCCGGTTACGTCGAGGGCGAGAACCTCGCCATCGATTATCGCTGGGGGTGGTCATCAAGATCAGCTGCGGAGTCTAGCGGACGACCTTATTCGCCATAACGTCAACCTGATCATAGGTGGTGGCGCTGCTGCGATCATAGCGGCGAGGGCCGCGACGGCGACGGTTCCAATGGTGTTCGTAACCGGCGACGACCCGGTCAAACTCGGATATGTGGTTCGGCTGAACCAACCAGGAGGTAATGCCACGGGCGTAACTTTCCTGTCCAACACACTGAGAACCAAGCAACTGGAATTACTCCACGAGTTGGTGCCTAACGCCTCGGTGATCGGCATGCTCGTCAAATCCCAAAATTCCAGCCAGCAAAGATCATATTGGAGAACAGGAGGCGGCTGCACGCGCGCTTGGGTTGAGCCTGCAAATAGTAGAGGCCAGTAGCGAACGCGACCTAGCGCCAGCCTTTGCAAGCCTTGCCGCCAACCGCGCTTCCGCACTCTACGTTGACGGGGACTCGCTGTTCACCGGCCTGTGCGCACAACTTGCTGCGCTGGCGAGACGACATTTGGTACCCTCGATCTATGATTTGCGCGAATACCCTGAAGCTGGCGGCCTGATGAGCTATGGAGCGAGTGTGACCGATGCATATCGCCAGGCTGGGATCTACGCGGGTCGCATTCTCAAGGGCGAGAAGCCCGCCGACCTACCGGTCGTGCAGCCGACCAAGTTTGAGCTTGTCATCAACCTCAAAACTGCCAAGACGCTCGGCGTGAAGGTACCAACTTCAATGCAATTGCTCGCCGACGAGGTGATCGAATAGCGGCAGTGTGTGCCGCAGCGCAGGATGTCCGCTATTGGCCCAAAGCGGACTAATCGACTTGCGTGCGCACTCGCGGGGGCGATGCAGCAAGGCGAACGACAGGCAAAAGCGGCCGGTTATGCATTGTCACTTGCCGAGTAAGTAACGAACCGGTTGCACTCACATTGAGGAGTGACTTCTTCCTCGGGCAATCGGCGGTGATCTCGTCAAGCCAATCATCTGGCGCTTAATCAGAGCAAACTGCCGATATTCTTTTCTCTTGTTGTTTCATGTCAGCAACAACCGATTTTCTTTTCTCTCCCGTCTGAATTCTATTTGCAAAAAATCTCAATAAATCGGCTGTGCGCCGTAATTCCTTTTCACAGTTTGGCGTTAAACCCGGTTTGCCGCTGGGCTCATTGGCCTGCGCACGAGCATCATTTGTCTTGTCCTTGACCAAGGGTGCCTTAGCTTCGATGGCGACAGGTGGTGGCTTAGCTACGAGTTTCGCTTCTTCTCGAAGAGAAATTTGTTTAATGACCAGCGCTCCAACGACCATCAGAGACAGCGGGACTAGTACATATAATAGTCTTGCGTGTCTCTTGGCTAGCGGACGGACAGCACTGGCAATCTCGCCAATACGGACACTCCACGCCGCATTGGAGCGTTCACTGTGGGGCGTTACCAAGGTGCCGGAAAATTGCGCGGCGAAGGCCTCGGCGGCGGCAAGGTCTTTGAAAAACCATCGAACGTAATCGCGCTCGCCGTCACGACGGCCTGGGACGTAATGATCTGTTATTGCCCGCTGGCGGTGAAAGTCATGCATGTCTTCGAGACGACGACCTAACCCGTCTTCGGGAACCACGATCTCGACCGCATAGGTCTTTGAGGATGGTGCGCCTTTGTCTGGACTCATATTCGATTTCGCGGAAAGATGATTGCGCCGTCGCGGGGCATTATTATCAAACCGCGTGTTTGGCAAACGCAGCAAGTGGGACGGCATCTTGTTTGTGGTGCCAGACAACCATCGCGCTGAATTGATTCACAAAAAAGAGAGACTTTGTGACGGCTATCACAGATCCTTGGCGCGATCGGCGTATTTTTAAACTGCCGGATTAGCGACAAGGGGACCAAGCCATGCCCCACGTATCCTCTGTAATGATCGGTGCCGCGTTGTTCACCAAAGTAATCGCCACCGGGGCTAAAATGGATGTCAGAAACCACTCCGCTGCACCTGTGGCTAGCATCTCAGTAGTATTGCCGACCGGCATGAAAAGCTTTCCAGTTGAATTGCCGGAGTGAGGAGCAACCGCGCAGCCAAGGCTAATGCCTGACAAGATCGCCGCCCTCAGCAACGGGGGGCGGCTTTTCTGTTTCTAACTGATCCAAGATCGCCGAAGACGATTGCGCCGTCGCGGGGCATTGTGGCTCTCCGCAGGCGTCAACGGCTTTTACATGGCCATCTTGAGTGGATTGCAGTGAGTAGGACGTTAGTTGCAGCACCGTCCACGTATTGCGGATTTTGTGCAATGAACGCCCGCATCACTTCCTCAACTTCAGTCAGGCTCGTCATGGACGGAATGCACTTCTCACACCAGTACGATGCCTGCGCGACAGTGAGAATGAAAAACCGACATTTGTTGGCACGATTCGTACAATCTTTGAGCCATTCTCGCGCAGTATAATCACTGTCCCAAGACTGGCCTTCGGGGTTGGCGCGTTGTGCATTCACCGGTGTCGCCGCAACCAACATTGCCGCCGCACATATCGCTATCATGCGCTTCATGTTCCCTCCCGCTGATCGCTAAAGATGATTGCGCCGTCGCGGGACATGGCAGCCACTCTTTATATACGGGTCTACCGTCATCTATCGCTGTATGTATGAGACCCAAACACCGACCGATTCAAGAAGTGCCTGATTTTATTGGCGCGCCCTAGGGGATTCGAACCCCTGTTACCGCCGTGAAAGGGCGGTGTCCTAGGCCTCTAGACGAAGGGCGCTAAAGTCGCTGCCGAACGGCGGCTCACGAATGGGTCGGGGTATAAAGACCTTCGCCGCCAGCGGCAAGCGAGCTTACCACTTGCCGGTATTCGGCATTGACTTCCAAGGCTCCTGGGCGGGCAGGGGCGCGCCCTTCTGCAAGAGCTCGATCGATTGCTTGTCTGGGGAGCGCACGAAAGCCATGACGCCGTCACGCGGCGGCCGGTTGATCGTTACGCCGGCTTTCATCAGCCGCTCGCAGGTGGCGTAGATGTCGTCGACCTCGAAGGCGAGATGGCCAAAATGGCGCGCCTCGCCATAGTCCTCGGTATCCCAGTTGTAGGTGAGTTCCAATTCTGGGCCGGGGCGGCCGGCGGCTTTGCTTGTTTCAACCAATTTTTCGTCGGCCGGGCCGGCCAGGAACACCAGGGTATACCTGTTTTTCTCATCCACCCGGCGGCGGGTTTCTTTCATGCCAAGCTTGTTGCAATAAAAATCGAGCGCAGCGTCGAGATCACGAACGCGCAGCATAGTGTGAAGATATCGCATAGGCTGAACCTCACTGACTGACAGAAGGCAGCGACTATACACAAATGATTGCCTCCGATCTTCCCACTGCGATCGAGCGTTTGCGACAGCTGATCGAAAATGCCTCGGTCATCATACCCTTTACCGGGGCGGGTATTTCCACCGAGTGCGGGATTCCCGATTTCCGTTCCCCCGGCGGGATTTGGACAAAGAACAAGCTGATACCGTTCGATACTTTTGTGACCAGCCAGGAGATGCGCGACGAAGCCTGGCGGCAACGGTTTGCCATGGAGCAGAATTTCGCGAAGGCGAAGCCGGGCAGAGGACATCGCGCTTTGGCAAGTCTCTACCGGGCCGGAAAAAGTCCTGCGCTCATCACACAGAACATCGACAATCTGCATCAGGCTTCGGGGATTGCTGCGTCCGACGTCGTGGAACTGCACGGCAACACCACTTATGCCCTCTGTCTCGATTGTGCAAAGCGATACGAATTGTCTTGGGTAAAAGAAAAATTCGATACTTTGGGCGAGCATGCACCCGATTGCGGATGTGGTGGCCACATCAAAACTGCGACAGTCTCGTTCGGCCAGCAGATGCCGCTGGAGGCGATGCAGCGCGCCGAGGAATTGACCAGAAATTGCGACCTGTTTCTCGCTGTCGGCTCCTCTCTTGTGGTTTGGCCCGCGGCAGGTTTTCCGTTGATGGCTAAGCGCAGTGGTGCAGCCCTCGTCATAATCAACCGAGAGCCCACGGACTTTGACGAAATTGCCGATCTGGTCGTGCGTAGTGACATCGGCGACGCGCTAAGTCCTTTCATCGCGAACTGATTCGCCGCGCGCTACGCTGTGCATAGAGCTGTGTGCAAGCCTATTTTGCCCCTTTGCCGTTCGGAGGTCGGTGTTATCTTCGATTCCGCAAAGATTCGTTCAAGCGCCCATCAAGAGGCGCCAGCAAGGTGGCGGCGTTTGGCGTCATGGCGTCGGACGGGGTCGAATCGAAAATGTCTGGGACCAATCTCCGCCAAGGAGCGGTCAGAGAGCTCGTCGATGAAACGGCGACCAATCTCATCGAGTTGAGCGGTGTCATTAAGTGGTTTGATGTCTCCAAGGGCTTCGGATTCATCGTCCCTGACAACGGGATGCCAGACATACTTCTACACGTGACTTGTCTGCGCCGCGACGGCTACCAGACCGCCTATGAGGGTGCTCGGGTTTTGTGTGAGGTGCTGCAACGTCCCAAGGGACTGCAGGCCTTCCGCATCGTTTCCATGGACGAGTCGACGGCCATTCATCCCGCGCAAATGCCGCCCGCGCGCACTCACGTAACCGTGACGCCGACGAGCGGACTTGAGCGAGCACAGGTCAAATGGTTCAACAGGCTACGTGGCTTTGGCTTCGTTACCCGTGGCGATGGAACTCCCGACATTTTCGTGCACATGGAAACCCTGCGGCGCTACGGCATTGCCGAACTGCGCCCGGGTCAGACCGTTCTGGTCCGCTTTGGACCGGGGCCAAAGGGTCTGATGGCGGCCGAGGTTAGGCCGGACGGCGGACCGCTGGGACTGGCGTCCCACTAGACCCCCCCGATTTTACGATTGCCGCTGGCAACGCAGCCGCGTAAAGGGCGTGCCATGCGCGCGCTCAATTGGCTTGCCTTTGCATTCGTCGGCCTCTTTGTCGCCGCTAGCCTGGCTCGGCCGGTCGGCCCGCAGACAGTTGAAATTGCCAGCAAGACCGGCGTCCACGTCTTCACCGTGGAAATTGCGGACAATGACGCCGATCGGGCGAAGGGGCTCATGTACCGCAAGGAGCTGCCGGAAGGGCGGGGAATGCTGTTTGACTTCCAACGGGATCAGGAAGTCAGCTTCTGGATGCAGAACACCTATATTCCGCTCGACATGATTTTCATCCGTGGTGACGGCCGCATCTTGCGCATTGCCGAGAACACCGAGCCCTTGTCGACACGGCTTATCCCCTCGAACGGGCCCGTCCGTGCTGTGCTTGAAGTTATCGGCGGGACAGCGCAGAAACTTGGCATCGCGGCCGGTGACCGGGTTGCCGCGCCGATCTTCAATGCCCGCTGAGGTTTGCTTGCCGCATTATACCGAAGCGTGTATCGAACCCCGGTGTCCGGCGGGGCATAGCGCAGTCTGGTAGCGCGTCTGGTTTGGGACCAGAAGGTCGCAGGTTCAAATCCTGCTGCCCCGACCAATAAAATAAGGCACTTACGCAATTTCCTGTCAGTGACAGGGGCGTCGGGCTAACGCCGGGCTAACAGAATTTAGCGCAAGACGCGTCTCAGCCGTGCCGGCGCGAGCGGCGAACGCTGCAGGCTCCTTGGAATCCAACGGGAGCCTCGGCTCACGGCAGGCATTGCGAGCCAAAAGCGGACATCGACCATTTCATTCAGGGATGTCCGCTTTTGGCCCAAAGCGAACATCACGACTACTCGATCACTTTGTTGGCGCGAAGCAATATCGATTGGGGAACAGTGAGGCCGAGCGCCTTTGCGGTCTTGAGGTGGCGGACCTCGCTCTACGGCGGCTGCGCCGCGGAGGAGCCATTGCCGAACTGCGCGGTGTAGCCCGCGACCATCCAGCCTCCGTCGCTCGTATCCGACGCCGGGAACGAACCCCAATACGAAGTCGACGGCGAGCCATAGAAATCGAAGAACGATTGCGACAGGCCGAACGTGAGGCCGGCCCACTGGACTTCTATCTTTACTCAAGGCTGGAAAGCGCATCGACATTTAACGGGCTGAGTACTGGCGATATCACCAGCACCTCCCGCATGACCAACGTAGCTGACACCGATAGTTGGCAATTCCGCTTCCGGGTGCACCGCGATCTCTATCCCTGATCGCCGCGTGGTGAACTGACAAATAAGAGGGGGTTTGCTGTCAGGATTGGGCTAGTGAATCGTGCGATCGCAGCGATGCACGAATTCCGCAATGCGTCCGATCGTCGTCGCGTCGGTGAGCAGCGGCGCGTGGCCCTGGTCGGGCACTTCGATGACATCCATCGCTTTGCGCCGCGCGCGCATGGTTTCGACCGTTTCCGCCGTGAGAAGGTCGGAGTTGACGCCGCGGATTACCATCAGGGGTTTCGCCCGGAGCGCGTCGAATTGCAGCCAAAGGGGCGGGACGCGACGTTCGGCATCGAGGCCGTTCATGGTGGTGGCGATCTTCACGTCGTAGGTGGGCACCAGCCGACCGTTTTCTTCCTTGAACGTGCGGTGGGCGCTGGCGAGCCAGTCCTTCGCGTCGAGCTTCGGAAATTGCCCGCTGAACAGCCGGCGCAGGATCTCGGCGCCTTCCTCGAAGTTTCGCGGCTGCGGCAGTTTGCCGACATAGCTTTTGATGCGCATCAAACCCTGCGGCTCGATCACCGGACCGATGTCGTTGAGCACGGCACCGACGATGGCGGTCGGCCGCACGGCGGCGAGCAGCATCGTGAGAATGCCGCCACGCGATGTCCCGACGAAGATTGCGGGTGTTACATCGAGTGCGGTCACGACTGCGAGCACATCGGCAAGCTCGACCGGCAGCGCGTAGTTCGCCGGGTTGCGGTCGTATTGCGACTGGCCGCGGCCGCGATAGTCGAGCGCGATCACGCGGCGGAACGGCTTTTCGTGCGAGAGCGCGGACGCGAGCGCCTCAAAGTCAGCCGCGGTGCGGGCGAGGCCTGGCAGGCAGACGACGGGGGTGGCCGAGGCCGTGCGGTTGCCGTAGCAGCAGGCATGCAGGCGCAGGCCATCGGGCGCGGTGATGAAGCTGCTGGAGACGCCGTTCTGCATGCGACGGTTATAGCATACCACCGGGTCGCTGACGCATCAGGGGGTCTGCCTTACCCACAGCGCCATTGTCGTCATGCCCGGCACAAAGCCTGGCATGACCATGAAACGTATTGGATAAGGCTCGGCGACGAGATTGCGCGCGTATGACGGGGAGGCAGTCCGGTCAGGAAACCTCAGCGGTGGCTACCGCCGCGCTTGATGTCGGCATCGATCGCCAGTCTGTTGCTGCCGCCGAAGCGTGCGCGGTAGACCTGCAGGTTCTCCATGATGCGCGCGACGTAGTTGCGCGTCTCGGCGATCGGGATCCGCTCGACCCAGTCGACCGGGTCGACATGCGGATCGCGCGGATCGCCATAAGCCTCTATCCATTGCTTCACGCGGCCGCGGCCGGCGTTGTAGCCGGCGAACGTCAGAATGTAGGAGCCATTATAGCCGGTGAGGAGGTTGGACAACTCGGCCGCGCCCATCTGCATGTTGTAGACCGGATCCTTCAGCAAGCGGTCGCGGTTATAGGTGACCTTGAACTTGGCGGCCGTATCGATGCCCGCTGCCGGCGTCACCTGCATCAGGCCCATGGCGTTGGCGCTCGAGACGACCTTCTGGTTGAAGTGGCTCTCTTGACGCGCGATCGAATAGGCGATGGACGCATCAATCGGCGGAGCAATCGGTTGATAGTCGGGCAGCCCGACCGTTGGGTAGGCGTAATAGTCGAGCGGCAGGCCGCGCGCATAGGCATATTCGCCGAGCAACACCATTGCGCGGCCGTCGCCGTTCTTGGCGGCCAGCTCGCCCATCATGGCCATGCCAGCAATGTCGGTCGCGCTTTCGCCAAGCTCGGCATAGATCGAGGCCAGCATGTCGCGCTCGCCAAGCTTGTAAAGAATGTCCGCCGCGCGCACGACTTCGAGATTGCTTAGCGTGGCCCGCTCCTGCTGCGTGAACACCGGCGGACCACGCAGGCCGAGATCTTTCAATCCGAGCCGCGCGCGCGCGAGCTGGCCGTAGTAGGTCGCCGTGTATTGCGCGGCCGATTCAAAGAATTCCTTGGCCTGCGCGTTCTGGTTCATCGCTTCCGCCGCGCGTCCCTGCCAGTAGCCGGCGCGCGAGAGCGCATGTGGGCTCTGTGTGTTTTCGCTGACGCGCGCAAAGTGTTCCGCGGCGGTTTTTGGATCGCGCAGGAAGCGAAGCGCCACCCAGCCAGCGGTGAAATGCGCGTCGACCCGATAGAAACCTTTCATCGGCGTCGCGGCGTCGCGCGCAACGCGATAGGCGGCGTGCGCGTCGTTCTCGTCGAGCAGATTGCGCACCAGCAGCCGGCGCTCCTGCCACCACTGGTCGAGATTGACGAGCGCCTCCGGATTCTTCGGGGCTGTAAGGATCAGCTTGCCGGCATCTTCCGCCTTGTTGTTCAGGCGCAGCCATTGCACGCGCGAAAAGATATAGCCGGCGTCACTCTGCGCCGCGGCGGGCACGGCATCGAGCAGCGCCTTTGCGTTGCTGGCCTTGCGCAGCACCGCCGCGCGGGCCCGCGCAATGGCGACCTCGTTGCCGCCGAGGCGGTCGGCGGCCCGGATGCCGCCGGCGGCGTCGTCAGCATAGAAGCGCGCATCCATGCGCACCTTGTGGTCGGCCGCCGTGAGCATCCCGCCGAACATCTCGAGCACGCGTTGTTCGACGCCTTCGCTTGCATCATCGTTGCGCCAGGCCTGACGCACGAGACGTGCGGCACCCTCGCGGTCGCCCTGCGAGAGCAGAGTGCGCGCCAGCATGTAGCGGCCCTTCGCGGTGACCGGCTGCTGCTTGGCGAAGAAGGCGCGCACGGTTCGATCGTCGACGCCGTCGTTCCAGAGCGCGTTCTCGGCGCGGCGGCGGAACAGTGGCGAGTGCGGCCAGCTCGGATTGGCTTCGACCCAGGCGGCGTAGCGCTGGAACGAGGGGTTCGTGTTGTCGGAGCGCAGGATCACCCATTCGGCGAGCTTGCGCGCGACGGGATCGCCGATGCTCGCCTCAGTCGCGTTGGCTTCCGCTTCGCGACCCTTGCGCGCGGCTTCGATGACCCGCTTCACGGCCGCGATGTCGGCATCCAATGTCGATGTCGTCGGCGCGACTGCAAAGGGCCCGGCGGCGGGTCGCACCAGCGGCTTGAAGTGAGCACGGGTTTCGAAAAGTGCGCCGCGCAGCCCGACGTTCGCCTGCGCGTACGAGGAGAGGCCGGAGCGGTTGGCGTCGTGTTTGGGTTGCGTCTGTTGGGCGGCGGCAGGCGCTGCTTGCTTGGCGGTGTTCAGAGGCGGCCGCGGACGCGGCAATGGAACTTTTTGTGCAGGGGCCGAAAACGATTCCGCGCACAGCCCGCAGGAGGCTGCCAACGCAAATAGGATGCTCAAGCGGCTTCGGCCAGTCGCTATCATCAAACCCCGTACGGTCGTGTCCCCGGCGACCCGAATCAGCGCGGTGCCGCTGGCAGTGGCCTATTAGGCCAAAAATATTGACGGATGGTACCCAAAAATTACATGCCCGCGACACTACTTAGCGACGCAGGCAAAAACACGGCAGATTGCCTGTTTACTCGTCGCGGAGGACTATCATCCTCCCCGCCGACCCGATATTGATGGGGGCTCAAACCGGACCCTCTGTGGAGTAGTCGCGCCATGACCGCCAAGACGAGCTTTCGGGGCTCTTTTACCGCGCTGGTCACGCCGTTCAAAAACGGCTCGCTCGACGAAAAAGCCTTCCGCGACATTGTGGAGTGGCAGATTTCCGAGGGTACCAACGGATTGGTTCCGGTCGGGACCACCGGCGAGAGCCCGACGCTGTCGCATGATGAACACAAGAAGGTCGTCGAGTGGTGCATCGATCAGGTCGACGGGCGCGTGCCCGTCATCGCCGGCTCGGGATCGAATTCGACGGCTGAGGCCATTGAGCTGTCGCGTCATGCCGAAGAGGCGGGTGCCGAAGCGGTGCTGATCGTCACGCCGTACTACAACAAGCCGACGCAGGAAGGGCTGTATCAGCACTACAAAGCGATCAACGACGCCATCGGCATCCCGATCATTATCTACAACATTCCGGGCCGTTCGATCGTCGACATGTCGGTCGAAACGATGGCGCGTCTGTTCGAACTGAAGAACATCTCCGGCGTGAAGGACGCGACCGCGAACATGACGCGCGTATCGCAGCAGCGCGCGGCGATGGGGCCGGATTTCAACCAGCTCTCGGGCGAGGACATCACCGCGCTCGGCTTCATGGCGCATGGCGGGCATGGCTGCATCTCGGTGACATCGAACGTGGCGCCGCGCCTGTGCTCCGAGTTCCAGGCGGCCTGCCTGAAAGGCGACTTCAAGGCCGCACTCAAGCTGCAGGACAAGCTAGCGCTGCTGCACACCAATCTGTTCGTCGAAACGAGTCCGGCGCCGATCAAGTACGCGATGTCGCTCATCGGCAAATGCGCCAACACGGTACGCTTGCCGATGGTGCCGGCGGGCGAGAAGGCGCAGGCCGCTGTACGCCAGGCGATGGTGCACGCCGGGCTGATCAACTAGTTTTGCGTCACGCCTGGCCTTGTGCCGGGCATCCACGTCCTGATGTTTCAGCAAGACGTGGATGGCCGGGACGAGCCCGGCCATGACAAGGGCTCCTTGGTTCAATCCCGATTAGGATCACAGCTCATGATCGAGGAATTCAAAAAATTCGCATTGCGTGGCAACGTCATCGATCTCGCCATCGGTGTGATCATCGGCGCTGCGTTTTCGTCGATCGTGAATTCGCTGGTCGGCGACATCATCACGCCCATCATTGGGGCGATCACCGGCGGGCTCGATTTCTCCAATTATTTTCTGCCGCTGTCATCGAAGGTCACGGCCGACACGCTGGTTGAAGCGAAAAAGCAGGGCGCCGTCCTAGGTTGGGGAAGTTTTCTCACGGTCACGATCAACTTCTTGATCATTGCGTTTATCCTGTTTCTGGTAATCCGCGGTATAAACCGGCTTTCGTTCAAGCAGAAAAAGGAAGAAGAAGATAAGCCGCCGCCGCTGACGAAGACGGAAGAGTTGCTCACCGAAATCCGCGACGAGCTCAAATCGCGCTGAACGAACCCAATCGCATCTGACCTCCCATGGCCGCAAAACCCGAGCGCCGCTTCAAGGTGGTCGCCGACAACCGCAAGGCGCGATTCAACTACGCGATCGGGGAGACCTTCGAGGCGGGGATCGTGCTGACCGGTAGCGAGGTGAAATCGCTGCGTGCCGGAAAAGCGACGATTGCGGAATCCTACGCCGACGCACGCGCGGGCGAGCTCTGGCTGATCAATTCGAATATCCCGGAATACCTGCAGGCGAGCCGCTTCAACCACGCGCCGAAACGGGCGCGCAAACTGTTATTGCAGAAACGGGAGATCAATCGTCTGGTCGGCGCGGTCGAACGCGAAGGCATGACGATCGTACCGCTAAAGCTTTACTTTAATGAAAAAGGGCGAGCCAAAGTCGAGATCGCATTGGCGCGCGGCAAGAAATTGCACGACAAGCGCGAAACGCTGAAGAAGCGTTCCTGGGATCGCGAGCGTGGCCGCCTCCTGCGAATGAAGGGGTAGATGCCCGGCTATGACGACGTGGTGTGGTGACGGGCATCAATCGCCGGTCCCGGGGCGCAGCCTTGGGCTGCGAACCCGGAATCCAGCGATATGCACTGCGACTGTGTATGGATTCCGGGTCCCACGCTGATTCGTCGCCCCGGAATGACGGGTGAAGACGTAATGCAGCTCGCTACTGGATCACGCCGCAGGCGATGCGTCCGCCGGCCTCACCAGTGGGATCGGTTTTGTAGTCGTCGCTCCCCGCATGGATGATGATCGATGAGCCGTCGGCGTCGAACACCGAATTGGGCTTACCCTTTTCCAGCGTGATGTTGACATTGAGGATCTCGACCGTGAGGTCACCGCTCTGCGGAATGTGCAAATTGGGCATGTCCCCGGCATGCTGACCTTCCGGCGACAACATTCCGTGCTTCTTGTTGCCCGGATTGAAGTGCCCCCCGGCCGATGTGAAAGGCGGCTCGCATTTGCCGACAGCGTGCACGTGGATCGCATGCTCGCCGGGCGGCAGGCCTTTGACGGACACGTTGATAAGCACGCCTTGCGCCGTCTGGGTGAGATTGACCGAGCCGACTTCCTTGCCGTCGCTGCCTTTCATCGGCGCACTGGCGGTCTGCGCTGCAGCGGGCAGAGCCGCGCCAAGAAACAAAGTGGTCGCGTAAATCAGCTTGAGAAACGTCATAAGGTCGCTCCTATTCAAGAGGAGAAAAACAGCCTTACACCTTGACAGCATTGCCGACTTGACGATCGGCGGTAATAACATTGCCGTGACATTCAACGTCCGGAGGCCAATATGGTGCCAACTAAACTGGACCACTGCGTCATCCATGTGTCGGATTGGGGACGGTCCAACAGGTTTTATGCCGATGTCATGGGCGCCGAGCTGGTGCAGCGCCCCACTGGCTGGGCGTATCGTTTCGGCGACAAGCAGCTCAACGTGCATGGGCCAGGTGTAAAGCCGGCAGAGGTCGCACGCCTGCCGGTGCAACCGGGCAACAGCGATCTGTGCTTCGAGTGGCAGGGCCCGATCCAGGGCGCGATTAAGCACCTGAAAAAGCATGGAATTGTCGTCGAGCGCGGTCCAATGCAAAGGTTTGGCGCGAAAGGGCCAGGTACCTCGGTCTATTTCCGCGATCCGGACGGCTCGCTCATGGAATTTATGAGCTACGGTTCTGTCATTGCGGCCGAGCCGCGTTAAGAACGAGAAAAATGAGACAGCAATGACCGAAGCCCCAGGGACGCATAACCCGGAATTCCTGCCAACCGATATTCCGGCACCGCAGGACGATGGCGGCGCGCGCCATCTCACGGGCGCAAAACTGCCCAACATCGCGTTGCCGACGACCGACGGCACAGCGATCAACCTTTCAAAACTCAAAGGCCGGACTGTCGTGTACGTCTATCCGCGCACGGGCGTGCCGGGTGTCGATCCGCCTGACGGCTGGGACCAGATCCCCGGCGCGCGTGGCTGCACGCCGCAATCGTGTTCCTTCCGCGATAATCTGGCCGAACTGAAGCGCCTGGGTGTTGCACAGCTCTACGGCCTGTCGACCCAGGACACCGCCTATCAGAAAGAGGCGGCGACACGATTGCATCTGCCGTTTGCAATTTTGTCGGACGAGAAGCTCGCGCTTACCCGTGCTCTCAATCTTCCGACATTCTTCACGGCGGGAATGACGCTGCTCAAGCGCATGGCGCTTGTCATCGATGACGGCGTGATCGGCAAAGTCTTCTACCCGGTTTTCCCTCCGGACAAGAATGCCGCCGAAGTGATCGCCTGGCTTCAGCGATCGAGATAATTGCGGACGTTTTTGAAAACGGTTCGGAACATCTCAGGCGTGAGCACGCCCGTGTTCGTGTTGTAGCGCGAGCAGTGATAGCTGCAAAACAGGGTCAGCGGCCCCAGCTGATGCCGGTCGCCGTGCCCAAAGCCAACGAAGGAAAGCTTGCGGCCCAGTGCACGCACGGTGCTTTCATGCGCGATCCGACCGAGCGCAACGACGGCGCGCAGCTTTTTCATCTCGGCGATGGTCGGTGCGAGAAAGTCGCGGCACGTCTTGATCTCCAGTGGCGTCGGCTTGTTTTCCGGCGGCACGCAACGCACGGCGTTCGTGATGCGGCAGTCGACCAGCTCAAGCCCGTCGTCCGGGTGCGCGCCGTAGACGCCCCGCGCGAAGCCGTATTTTGCAAGCGTCTCGTAGAGCAGCACGCCCGCGTAGTCGCCGGTGAAGGGTCGACCGGTGCGATTGGCCCCCTGCAGCCCGGGGGCGAGACCGACAATCAACAGGCGCGCATCGAGGGCGCCGAAGGAGGGGACCGGTGAATTGAACCAGGTCGGCTCCTTGGCGCGCCATGTCTTTCGAAAATCGGCAAGGCGCGGACAAAGGGGGCAATCGCGCCCAGGCTTTCCGTCGGCCCCAGCCATGGCCCAGGATCCTGAGATGAAAACTCTACTTTATTATTCGTATGACTCGTCGTCGTCATCAGCTCCGACATGCGCCCCGGCGCGTTGCGGCGCAGTCGGTGGTCGCTGCAGGAACTGAGGCGTATGCGACGCGGCACGATCCTCGCGCGGCGGGCGGCCTTCGCGCGGAGCACGCTCGGAGGGGTCACGCCCGATCTTGGTCTGCAATTCGACGATGTCGAGGAAGACGTCGGCCTGACGCCGCAGTTCGTCGGCAACCATCGGCGGCTGCGTCGAAACGGTCGAGACAACCGTGACGCGGACTCCCCTGCGCTGGACGGCCTCGACTAGCGAGCGGAAATCGCCGTCGCCTGAGAAAAGCACCATGTGATCGATCGTGCCAGCGATTTCCATCGCGTCGACGGCAAGCTCGATGTCCATGTTGCCTTTGACCTTGCGTCGTCCGGTCTGGTCGACGAATTCCTTGGTCGCCTTGGTGACGACCGAATAGCCGTTGTAGTCGAGCCAGTCGATCAGCGGTCGGATCGAGGAATATTCCTGATCCTCGATCACCGCGGTGTAGTAGAACGCGCGCAGCAGATAACCGCGCGACTGAAATTCACGCAGCAGGCGCTTGTAGTCGATGTCGAAACCGAGAGATTTAGCGGTAGCGTAAAGATTTGCACCATCAATGAATAAAGCGATTTTCTCGCCAGATACGGTCATGGGTTGGTCTCACAATTCAAACGGTTTACTTCCAGACTCGGGTCCGCACGACGTGCGGATGGGGCCGCGCGCGCTTTCGGATGGCCGTTAACTGAGCATCGCGGCCTCGCCAATAAACTGGTGTGCCGCCTGCGCAATCACGCAGTGCCGATAAAATCCCCTGCCACCGGCTTGCCCGCGCAAGGGTCGAGTAACAGACGGTTGCGGCTAAACCAAGACAAAACTGCTTGAAATTTCATGCGCCAAAGGGTACCTAGCGGGCAAATTCAGGACAAGTTCCACCAGATGGAGTGACGAGCCGATGGCCCGTGTCACCGTAGAAGATTGCATCGACAAAGTTGAAAACCGCTTCGATCTCGTCCTCCTCGCGAGTCACCGCGCGCGGATGATTTCGTCGGGCTCGCAAATTACTGTCGAGCGCGACAACGACAAGAATCCAGTCGTGGCTTTGCGGGAGATTGCCGAAACAACCGTATCGCCCGGCGATCTCAAGGAAGATCTCATTCACAGCCTGCAGAAATATGTTGAGGTTGACGAGCCCGAACCCGAAGTGCCGCTCATTGGAGCCGGCGCAGGCGCCAGCGTCGATTCCGACGATACAGAGGTAACGGCCGACCGCATGACCGAGGAAGAGCTGCTCAAGGGCCTCGAGGGCCTGGCGCCGCCGGAAGAGCCGCCGGAAGAAGACGCCGAATAGTCATTCTGTTAATTCCACGTCTCGGCCCGGCCAAAAGCCGGGCCGTCGCTTTTCGTCAACCAGTTGGTCAAAGCCTTGCGGCTATGATGAAACGGCGTGATATCTTGAGGTGGTATCATCAGGAGCGGCCAAAGGGCAGCAGATATGGCGCGCACGCGCTCCGACCTTCCGCGCATGCAAAAGCAGGCCCCGATCCGGGCGCCGCGCCCGCCGGCCGTTGCCCCAGCCACCCCGATCATCGAGAAACCGGCCCGGAAGCCGCAAATGATGCGGCAGTACGACCTGATCGAGCGGGTACGGCGCTATAACCCAGACACCAACGAGGCGCTGCTCAACCGCGCCTACGTCTACGCCATGAAGGCTCATGGTGAGCAGCGGCGCGCGTCAGGCGACCCCTATTTCTCGCACCCGATCGAGGTGGCCGCGATCCTCACCGACCTCAAGCTTGACGATGCCACCATCGCCGCGGCGCTCCTGCATGACACTATCGAGGATACCGAGGCGACCCGCGCCGAGATCGACAGCCTGTTCGGGCGTGACATCGGCACTCTGGTCGAGGGTTTGACCAAGCTGAAAAAACTCGACCTCGTCACCAAGGAAGCCAAGCAGGCGGAGAACCTGCGCAAGCTGCTGCTGGCGATCGCCGACGACGTCCGCGTCCTCCTAGTCAAGCTCGCCGACCGTCTGCACAACATGCGTACGCTCGGTTACATGCCGCCCGAAGCGCGTCGCCGCGCCGCCGAGGAGACGCTCGATATCTACGCGCCGTTGGCCGGCCGCATGGGCATGCACGAAATGCGCGAGGAACTCGACGACCTGGCGTTCCGCGAGCTCTATCCGGAAGCCTACGATGTCGTGACCGCGCGGCTGAATGCGCTAACCGAGCGCAGCAAGCTGCTCATTTCGGAGATCGAAAGGCAGCTCACCAAGAAACTTGCCGACCGCGGCATCGATGCGCGGGTCGTCGGGCGGCGCAAGCGCGCCTATTCGATCTGGCGCAAGATGGAGCGCAAGTCGGTCGGGTTCGAGCAGCTGTCCGATATTTTCGGATTCCGCGTGCTCGTGAAGACACTGGCCGACTGCTACCAGGCGCTGGGGGTCGTGCACAGCACCTGGCCGATGGTGCCGGGCCGCTTCAAGGACTACATCTCGACGCCGAAGGGGAACGATTACCGCTCGATCCACACGACCGTGATCGGCCCCAGCAAGCAGCGCGTCGAACTGCAGATCCGCACCGTCGCGATGCACGAGATAGCCGAATACGGCATCGCCGCGCACGCCCTTTACAAGGATAGTGTTGGGTCGCCGACCGAGCTCCTGTCGCGGGAATCGACCGCCTATGCCTGGCTGCGGCGGACGATCGAACTTCTGGCGGAAGGCTCAAATCCGGAAGAATTCCTC
>Ga0310914_10000363_pt1 | contig 25502 bp, 25 predicted proteins | sample GREbulkMGAN108_FD_203450 | JGI IMG/M metagenome (GOLD analysis project Ga0310914, IMG submission 203450) | Lab enrichment of tropical soil microbial communities from Luquillo Experimental Forest, Puerto Rico - GRE.bulkMG.AN108 | ecosystem: Environmental > Terrestrial > Soil > Tropical forest >... | reverse complement strand
GGATTATCCGGTCGCATCTTCCATTTCACAGCCAGCGACATCATCCGGCTCAGGACGGCGAGCATCCGATTTGCCCGATAAGGGGCGCGCTTAGTGATAATTCGATGCAATCGCTCGATGTCGGCATATTCGACGGCAGCGACCTTTAGAGTGCCTATGCTTTTTTTGATCTCGTGAGCCAGGGCTCGGTATTCGGCCTGCGTCGAAGGCCGAAGCTTCCCGACGTGTTCGTCGAGGAATCGCTCGATCAATCCGGCAACCGTGGCGGCTTCCCGACCAGCTTGAGCGATGTCGAGTGGATCTTCACCACGATCGACTCGATACCTGAGCGATGTAGCTTCCTTACGGGCCGCCTCGACCGACCACGCGGGCGGCGAGCCGATCGTGAGGCGTCGCTCACGGCCGACCTCCGTCCTAAAGTTGAAAATGAAGCTGCGGCCGCCGGCCGCCGTGACCCGCACGCCGAATCCGGGAGTCCAATCTCTGCCTTGCCGGTCTGGTGCATCGTAGGTGATCCGGTTCCCATGCGCTGGCGCGGGAAGCCCGCTGACGATCTTGTCGGTTAATCGCTCGCCCATCCTTCCGTGTCCGCACTGTGTCCGCAGCATTTTGACGTGCCATGGCGAAGAGGTGTCATGAAAAGTCAGGGACCGTCAACAAGAAATGCCTTATTTCATGGGCACAAAGTGCGCTTGAAAGGAAAGCGTGTCAGCATCAAAGAGTTAGTAAAACAGATGACAACTGATCGAAATTCAGGGCATCGCGGTGGTGGGCGGGAAATAACAGAGCTATCGTCCGTCATGCCCGGCAACGCAGTCAAGCTTGCGCAGACTGCGTAAACTTGTCTGCGCTGCCGGGCATCCACGTCTTGCTTTCCGACTATCAGGAAGAAAGACGTGGATGGCCGGGACAAGCCCGGCCATGACGACGGGGCGGCATCGAACGCTTGCTCCGTTTCCATTTTTCCGGAAACGGCGATAGCTTCGACGCCGGTATGTGCGAGCAAAATGCGGCTTGGTGGAAATGGCGCAGCCGGAACGTAAGCTCGTTGCGATTCTTGCCGCCGACGTGGTCGGCTACAGTCGGCTCATGGAGGTGGACGAGCCGGGCACGCTGGCGCGGCTCAAGACCCATCGCCTGGAGTTGGTCGATCCGGCAATCGCCAGGCATCGCGGGCGCATCATCAAGACATCGGGCGACGGGCTGCTGGTCGAGTTCCAGAGCGTGGTCGGCGCGGTCGAGTGTGCCAGCGAGATCCAAACAGGGATGGGGCGGCGCAATGCGGACCTCTCGCCCGCGCGCGCGATCCAGTTTCGTATCGGCATCAATCTCGGCGACGTGATCGTCGATGGCGACGACATTTTTGGCGATGGCGTCAACGTCGCCGCCCGCCTGGAGGGGCTCGCCGATCCCGGCGGCATCTGTGTCTCCGCCGCGGTGCGCGAGCAGGTCGGCGGCCGGCTCGACACGAGGTTCGAAGATCTCGGCGAGCAGAGCGTCAAGAACATCGCGCGGCCGATCCACGTCTACCGGGTCGCCGTACCCGCTGCGGGCGCTGCGCCGAGCGACGCCGGCGCGGGCGCCGGGAGGGCAGGGGCGAAGCCCTCCATCGCCGTGCTCCCGTTCAGCAATATGAGCGGCGATCCCGAGCAGGAATTCTTCGCCGACGGCTTGACCGAGGACATCATCACCGAGCTGTCGCGCTTTCGCGAGCTGCTCGTCATCTCGCGCAATTCCGTATTCGTGCACAAAGGCAAGGCGGTAAGGGTGCAGGAGGTGGCGCGCGAGTTCGGCGTCGACTACGTGGTCGAGGGGAGCGTGCGCAAAGCCGGCGACCGCGTGCGCGTGACGGTGCAGCTGATCGATGCCGAGACCGACGCCCATATCTGGGCCGAGCGCTACGACCGTGAGCTCAAGGACATCTTCGCGATCCAGGATGAGGTGACCGCGGCGGTGGTGGCGACGGTGAGCGGACGGGTCGAGGCCGCGGCCCATGAACGCGTCGCGCGCAAGCCGACCGAGAACATGGCGGCCTACGAATGCGTGCTTGCCGGCAAGATCCTGCACCATCGCTCCGGGCGCGAGGCCAACGCCGAAGCTCAGCGCCTGCTCGATCGTGCGCTCGCGCTCGACCCGAACTATGCGCACGCCCACGCCTGGAAAGGCTGCGTGATCGGTCAGAGCTGGATCCACGGCTGGGCCCCGGATGGCGAACTCGCCCTCAAGCAGGTGCGGCAGGAGCTCGAGACCGCGCTTGCGCTCGACGATAACGACCCCGATGTGCATCGCGTGCTGGCCGCGCTAAGCCTGACGTTCGAGAACCACGACAAGGCCGCCTATCACCAGCAGCGGGCATTGAGCCTCAATCCGAATAACGATCTCATCGTGGTGCAGCAGGGCGAGCTGCTCACCTGGCTCGGCCGCGCGGAAGAAGGGATCGACTGGATTCGCCGGGCGATGCGGCTCAATCCGTATCATCCCGAGCGTTACTGGAGTCATCTGGGCCGCGCCCAGTACAGCGCGCGCGCCTACGCCGATGCGATCGAATCGTTCAGCCGCATCGCGCGGCCGGATTACACCCACCACGCGTTTCTGGCGGCATCTTCAGCGCAGCTCGGAAACAAGACCGCGGCGGCGGCGCACGCAAGCGAGGTCAGCGCGCTCGAGCCGAGCTTCGCGATCAACAAATATCTCGCCACGCTGCACTACAAGAACGCGGCCGATCGCGAGCATTGCCGCGAAGGGCTGATCAAGGCCGGCCTGCCGGAGTAAAATGCGAGCAACGGGCGCGCCGCTGATCCGCCTCATCCTGAGGAGCGTGCGCAGCACGCGTCTCGAAGGATGGGGCGGCCCGGATCGGGGCGGCCTCATGCTTCGAGACGCGCACTTCGTGCGCTCCTCAGCATGAGGGCCGATCGGGATGCTACTCCCCCGGCAGCCGCACCGTGAACACCGAGCCTTTGCCGGGCTCGCTCGCGACCGTCACGTCGCCGCCCATCATGCGGGCAAGCTTGCGCGTGATGGCAAGGCCCAGGCCGGTGCCGCCGAAGCGCTGCGCGGTCGAGGCGTCGGCCTGGGTGAATTCCTCGAACAGTTTCGCCTGCTGCTCGGCCGTCATGCCGATGCCGGTGTCGGAGACGGCGAACTCGACGAAGCGCGCGCCGTCGCCGGCCCTGCGCGCGGCAAGCTTCACCTCGCCCGCGTTGGTGAACTTGCAGGCATTGCTGAGCAGATTGAGCAGGATCTGGCGCAGCCGCATCGGATCGACGGTGAGCGCCCCGAGATTCTCCTGTTGCTCGACCAGCAGGCGATTCTTGTTCTGTTCGGCCAATTGCCGAGCGGTGCCGATAACGTCGTCGATTAGCGGCTTCAATTGCACGATCTGCGGATTGAGCTCGAGCTTGCCGGCCTCGATTTTCGACAAGTCGAGCACCTGGTTGATCAGGCCGAGCAGGTGTGTACCGGCGCGGTGCACGCGGGTGAGCGGCTCCTGCGCCTTTTCCGTGCCGAAACGCGCGGCATGGCTGACCATCATGTCGGTCAGGCCGATAATGGCATTGAGCGGCGTGCGCAATTCGTGGCTCATGCTGGCGACGAACTGCGACTTGTACTCGCTCTCTATGGCGGCTCTTCTCTTCCAGCTCCGCGGTGCGCGCGCGCAGCTCGCTGAGCAGCCGCGTGTTCTCGATGGCGATGACCGCCTGCGTCGCAAAGCTCTTCACCAGCTCGATCTGCTTGTCGGTAAAGGGGCGAACTTGCTGACGAAAGATGGCAAGCGCGCCGATCAGTTGATTTTCCTTGAGCAGCGGGACCGCGACGAAGGTGCGAGCGCGGGCGAGTTCGACAAATGCGACGCGCGCAGGGTCAGCGCGCTCGGTGTAGAGCCGCTCGGCTTTGACATCGGCAATGTGCACCAGTTGTTTCGATCGAGCGAGGCGCCCAAGACCGGTTTCGGGACCCCAGCGGCGCGGCTCTGCCAGCAGCCACTCGGCAAACTTGGGGGGCACGCTCAGCAGTGCGACTGGTCGCCAAAAATCGTCGTCATAAAGGTACATGATGCCGAAGTTAGCCTCGCAAATACGAGTGGCGTTCTCCAACATTGAGTTGAACACCGGCTCCAGCTCTCCGGGCGAACTCGAGATGACGCGCAGCACCTCCGCTGTCGCCGTCTGCTGCTCCAGTGCCTCGGAGAGATCGGCGCTGCGTTGGCGCAGCTCCTCCAGCAAGCGTGCGTTCTCGATAGCGATAACAGCTTCGTGCGCGAACGTGCTCACCAGCGCGATCTCGCGATCCGTGAACGCTCGGGCGCTCAGGCGCCCGACCGTGATCACGCCGGTAGCCGTTCCGTCGCGCAGCAGCGGCACGCCCAGGAGCGCGCGGACACCGATATCTTCCAGCGAGCGGCCGCTATAGGCGGGATCCTGCAACGTGTCGGGGATGTTGAGCGCTTGCCCGGCTTGCAACGTGCGGCCGACGATTGATCTTCCGCTTGGTTCCAGCGCAAGCTGTTCCAGCCGCTGCCTGAACTGCGGCGTCAATCCATAGGCTGCCGCCAGATGGTAGGGCTCGCCGCGCGCGCGCCAGATGATCGCACTATCCGCCTCGCACAGGCGGGCCGCCGAGGCAACCAGGTCGTCGAGCACGGTCTGCAGGTCGAACGTGGAACTCGAAACGACGCGCAGCACTTCGGCGGTCGCGGCTTCCCGCTCCAGCGCGGCGTTGAGCTCGCGGGTGCGCAGCTCGAGCTGTTCCTGCAGGTCGGCCTGGGAGGGAGCGCGCGCGGCTTCGCCCGGTGCGCTGCCCGCGGCCACGGCTTTACGCGGACGCGCGGTTCGGGCGTCCGCTTTCCCAGGTCCCATGAAGTGCTCCGATGCCGCTCGCTCGATCTTATGCAAAGTATAAGGTAGGAGCCATGCCGGCATTTCAGCGAGGAGCTGCCATGAAACTTTCGCGCCGTCGATTGCTGCGTGTAGCAACGGGTGCCGTCGCGCTCCCGGGGTTCTGGTCAAGCGCCAGGGCGCAAGCCTATCCGGCACGACCGGTGCGGGTCATCGTGCCGTTCGGGCCCGGCGGTCCGACCGATGTGTTCGCGCGGCTGATTGCGCAGAAATTGTCGGAGCAGCTCGGTACGCAGTTCTACGTCGAAAACATCGGCGGTGCCGGCGGCAATATCGGAGCGGGGCGCGCCGCGCAGGCGGCGCCGGACGGCTACACCATCCTCGTGGACGGCGCCAATCTCGTGCTCAATCCCGCCCTCTACCCGCACGTCTCCTACGATCCTGCCAAGGACTTCGATCCGATCACGATCGCGGTCAGCGCGCCGGCGATCCTCACCGTGCACCCGACGGTCGCCGCGCAGACGGTCAAGGAGCTGGTCGAGCTGATCAGGGCCAATCCCGGCAAATACAGCTTTGCCTCCCCCGGGACCGGCACGCCGCCCCATCTCGTCGGCGAACTGTTCCGCCTGTCGCTCAACCTCGACCTCGTGCACGTGCCGTTCAACGGCGGCGGGCTGGCGATCAGCTCGACGGTCGCGGGTCACACGCCGATTTCGTTCGGCTCCATGGCGCCGGCGGTGCCGCTGGTCAAGGAGGACAAGCTGCGCGCGCTTGCCGTGTCCAGCAAGGCGCGCTCGCAGGCGCTGCCGGATGTCCCCACGATGACCGAAGCGGGCTTCCCCGAGGTCGAGGGCGAATCGTGGTTCACCATGGTGGTGCCGGCGGGAACGCCGAAGGACGTCATCGCGCTGCTGCATCGGGAGATCGTCCGGGCGATCGCGCGGCCGGATATGAAGGAGCGTCTGGCCACGCTGGGCTACGCGCCGCTCGCCACGACGCCCGCGGAAGCCGCGGCCCAATTCAGCACGGAAATGGCGAAGTGGACGAAAGTCATTCGCGCCGCGGGCATCAAGGCGCAGTGACGGCGATTGCTATCCTTGGCTAAAAATTTGGCCCCGCACGCGCCGGTACGCGGCGGGGCCAATCCGCTTAAACGACGCGTCAGCTCATTTGACCTGCGTGCACATGAACGAGCTGATCTGCTTGTCCCAGCCTTCGAGGTTGGCGTACTGGCCCGGCGGCAGCCGCACCATTTGTCCGCCGTAGTCCGGCTCGGAGTAGAAGTCCCAGGTGCCCGACTTCACGTCGAGCGAGGAGATCTGCTTGTCCCAGCCGTAGTCGCTCAGCCGCGGCTGATCGGCCGCGACATCCGAGGACGTGCCGGTGAACGCGACTTGCGAGTAGATGTCGACCAGGCAGCCCTGCGCCATCGCGGCGGCGACCGGCTGCGCCGCGCCCACGGCCTGGCCGGGCACTGCGCCGGCGGCCACGGCCGGCGCGGCCTTGCCGCGCGGATAGTACGCGACGCATTGCGGGACGAGGACGCCGGTATCGGTCGGCACATCCTGCCACCGCAAGCGGTATCCTTCTGGACTTACGCCCGAGCAAACCGGCTCCGCCAGCGCCACGTACCCCCACGGGTCGTATTCCAGGCCGCCGACCCAGACCGCGGGGATTACGGCAAGCGCGGCGAGCGAGACCCACGCGCCGGCCCACCAGATCTGGCGCGGGCCGCGGAAGATATTGACGTAGCGGCCGTTGATGACGCCGATATTGCCGGGCGCCGCTTTGAAGCCGCCCGGAGGCGCCTTCAGCCCGCCGACCGGACCGGGCTTAAGGCCCGCTGGTCCAGCCTTTAGCCCAGCGGCTCCAACCTTTCCTAAACTTCCCGCTCCACCCGCGACTTTGTTGCCCGGTCCTTGCTTGATGCCGCCGGGACCGAGCTTGCTGGTGCCGCCGTTGATGACGCGCGAGGTGCCGAGATTGGCGGTGCCGACCTGCTTGCCGATGCCCGGCTTGCGCACGTTGGAGATCTTGGTCGTGTTCGTCTTGCTGACATTGACGTGGCGGCCGCCCTTGCTGACCCGGCTCACCCGCGTGTTGGTCACCTTGGTGGTTCGCGTGCCCTTGCTGACGCTGCGCGAAACATTGACGTGCCGGGCGCTGACAGTGGACCGGCTCATTGTGCGGCTGCCGCCGCCCATCGAGCGCATGCCGCCGCCGCCGCCGCCCATCGAGCGCATGCCGCCGCCGCCGCCGAAACTATGTCCGCCACCGCCGCCGCCACCACGCATCGCTGCATTGGCCTGGTCGGCGACAAGAATGAGCGAACTCGCGAACAGCGCGAACGCGCCGGCCGCGAGGACCGTAGCAATCCTTTTCATGATGGAGCGCTCCCTCAGGAAGGTTCGATGGGGGATCATCGGACCAACAAACAAGCATAGGCCTTCGCGCGTCGCCGCGTCAAACAGCGGCTCACATAGGCGTGGCCTATCGGCGGCAATCGTTAATCGACGCTACTCGCTCTGGTCGAATGCGGCGATCTTCCACGCGCCATCGGCGGTCTTCGCGTAGCATAGCCGGTCGCTATCCATGGGACGCGCGACGGCGGCGGGAATCCAGCCGGTCTTTCCCGAGGGAAGCAGCACCTGCAGGTGGGTGGGGGTGGGCGCCGGCTGGCCTTGCGGCGCCGACGGATGCGCGCCGATCACCGGCAGCGCCACCGTGCCGAGTTTGGCGATCGGCGCGCCGGTATCCCCTGGAGCCTTGGCGACGGCGACGTCGGTCATGGTGAAGTACCAATCCGCCTGCTCCTCGCCGGATTCGATGCGCTTGCGCGCCCGCTCGAAAACCTGCTCGTCGTTGAGCTCCGCCGCGATCGGGCCGCACACGAGGTTGCCGCTGTCGCTCGCCCGGTAATAGGTGCCGTCGGCGGCGAAAGCCGCGAGCGAGTCCCAGAACGGGCCGCCGTCGACGCCGCCGTCCTGCTCGGCGCCGTCCTTGCGAAAGCCGAACACGACCTTGAAATTGTGCAGTGCATCGCGGCCGAGATCGAACCGGTCGACGAGCTTGGCGTCCTCGGTCCAGACGAAGGTCGGCCCCACCAGTGCAAACAGCGCGGCCTCGTTCTTGTCGGCGGCGGCCTTGGTCAACGCGTCACGCAGCTTCTGGAAATCCGCGTCGGGCTTGTAGGCCTCGCTGACCGTCACCTTGACCTCGGGATAGGAGACATTTTTCAGCGCGGCAGCGGGTGGCGCGGCGAGGACCAGCGCGAGCGCGGCGAGGCCTGCTGCCAAACGATAGGAATGCATTGGAATATCCTCCGGTCCTTGTCGCGATTTTTAACCGAATGGCCCGCCAACACGAGCCGTGCACCGATGGGTGGACGCGACCTATTACTGCACATTCTTTGCCGCAGGTGGAGTCTCCTGCCGCCTAGCTCGGAGCTCTGGAGCGTGTTAAAGGCCGTCGGCGGGTGACATAAGCCGGCTGGAGGGGTCTGTCGTGAAGATTTGTTTGCTTGGAAGCGCTGCGTTCGCAGCGCTGGCGATGCCCACGCTCTGCGCGCGCGCCACCACCTTCGGCACTTGCGTGTGTTAATGTTAGCGAGGCCCAATGCTAGGTAGATGGCAAGATGAGAAGCCAGATTGCGGCAGCCTTATGCTTGGCGGGCTTGGGATTTGTGACGTCATCCCTGCTTGCCACTGCTCAACAAAAAACTGCAAAGGCTTGTCTCAACGAGTGGCGAGCCAGCCGGGGCGCAAATCAGATTACGGCAAAGACCCATGTGGGTCGCTGCCGCGTTGCTGGCGCTGCAATTAATAGCCAACGTTATTCCTCCATCAAGGATCTCATGGAATCCATCATTGATCCGTCTGCCGACGCACTTTGGGGGGCGGTGAGGACCGTGGTGGACAAAGAGGGCGTTCATGAAACCTTCCCCAAGACGCGGGAGGAATGGCTTGAAGTACGCCGAGCCGCCGTGCGGATCATTGAGGGAGCCAACCTGCTTATCATGCCAGGGCGCGAAGCCGCCCCACCCGGGACCAAATCGGAAGCTCCGGGGGTTGAGCTAGAGCCCGCCGAGATAACCGCGCTCGTCAAGAAAAATCGAAAGAAGTTTGATGCATTTGCTGACGAGTTGCGATTTGTCGGCTGGGAAGCGCTAAAGGCTGCTGACGCGAAGAACGCCGGCCTGCTCATGGATGTCGGTGGGAAGATGCAGGAGGTCTGCGAGCGTTGCCATAAAGCCTTCTGGTATCCCAATCAGAAGCTGCCGTAGCTTGATGAGCCCACGACTACTAGGCAGCTCTGCGATCGGAGAGTGTCTCGTCTGACAAAACCATACCGAACCAGTCGATACCGCCGAATTTCGTCCGCTAGACAGAGAGTTTACGGCCGACAATAATCATACCTGCTTGGCGAGTTTCGCCCGATCGTATGGGTTCCTCTGTCTGCTTTGGGCAGGAGGAGGCACGCGATGCGCGCTCAACTTCTGACGTCGATCGGAGCGGCGGGGGTGGTTGTGTCGCTGCTCGTGCTATCGAGCCCGATGCAGACCACAGCCCAGAATGGGGCTGGTCCGGTATTGATGACGCCGTGGGGCGAACCCGACCTGCAGGGAATTTGGACTGTTGAGTCCGATACGCCTCTGCAGCGTCCTGCCAAATATACAAACCAGGAATTTTTCACTGAAGCGCAGCGCGCCGAGTTGGATCAAGCGCGAGGAGCGCTTCTCGGCAACAACAAGCGTGAGGAGCGCGGGACTGAAGCCGACGTTTCTGGCGCCTATAACGGGGTGTTCTTGAGCGTAAAGCGTACCGGCCTGCGTACATCGCTGATTGTGGACCCGCCCAACGGCCGGCTTCCTCCGCTCACGCCAGAGGCCGCAAAAATTGCTGCGGCCGATCGAGCATTCCGGCTTGCCCTGTTGCAATCGACCGAGACATGTCGGACCAATGCGCCGGCCTGCGCCGGAGGCAAGTACGATCCGACGCCCTCGCCGCGGCGGGCAGAGCTGCCGCCTCGCTACAATACGACACGCATGAATCGTAATGATGGTCCGGAGGACAACTCCTCGTTGGAACGCTGCTTGATGAGTGGCTTGCCCGAATTCGGAACCCCGTTTGGTGGGAGCTTCCGGCGGATTGTGCAGACTCTAGGTGGCGTCTCGATGTTCTACGATGTGAGCCAAGGCCAAGGCTGGCAACGCAACATCGTCATGAATGGGAGTCCGCATCTGCCGGCCCACATCCGCCAGTGGTTCGGCGACTCGCGCGGCCATTGGAACGGCAATACGTTGGTCATTGACGTCACGAATTTTAGCCCAAAAACCGATTTTCAGGGTTCGCGCGAAAACTTACACCTAGTCGAGCGCTGGACGCGCGTGGGGCCAAACTCGCTCGCCTACGAGGTCACAGTCGAGGATCCAACCGTTTGGACACGTCCATGGACCGCCAAGCAGGAATTTACCAAACAAAGCGAGCACGAAAACAGAATCTATTACGAGCCGCGCTGCCAGGAGGGAAACTATGGTCTCCCCGGGCTGCTGCGGGGACGGCGCACAGAAGAGCTTGCTTTTAGGGAGGGACGAGGTCCTGATCCGGCAACCATGGACAACTCACGAGGTGTGGCGTCCCTTGAAATGGATCCATTTCGATAACACGGGGATGGCAGGAGGGAGGAATTTCATGCTCGACCATCTCTCGTGCTCGAGGCTAACGGTCGCTGCTTGTACGGCTGCTGTCGGCGCCCTCATCTTGGTATGTGCTGCTGAGACCACGGCTCAAGCGCCCTCACTAAAAACACCTTGGGGCGAGCCGGACCTGCAAGGGATCTGGACGGTCGAATATGACACGCCCCTGCAGCGCTCCTCCCGATTTGCAAATCTGGAATTCTTCACGGAGGCCCAGCGGGCCGAACTAGATAGACTCCGCTCGCAGATACGCGGCCGCGATATGCGCGGGGAACGCGGGAGCGAAACTGATGTCGCCGGCGCCTATAACGACGTGTTTGGGGCCATGAAGCGCACCGGCAAGCGTACGTCGGCGATTGTCGATCCGTCCGATGGCCGAATCCCATCGATGACGCCGGAGGCACAGAGGATTGTCGCCGAGGATCGAGCCTTTCGTCTTGCCCTGATGCGAGCGACGCAAACCTGCAAACTGCAGTTACCGGGATGCGCCGGCGGGAAGTACGACCCTAAGCCTGCCGTTGAGCTGCGCGAGATGCCTGCCCGCCGTTACAACACCGCACGCATGAACCGACATAATGATCCGGAGGACGGGTCACTGGCGGATCGTTGCTTGACGATCGGCCTGCCGGAGTTCGGAGCCGGCAACGGGGGTGGCAGCTTCCGCCGAATCGTGCAGACGCCTGGCGGTATTACGATCGCCTACGACGTTGGCCAAGGCCAAGGGTGGCAGCGAAATATCGTCATGAATGGGAGTCCGCACCTACCGGCTCACATGCGTCAGTGGTTCGGCGACTCACGCGGCCATTGGGAGGGTAATACGCTGGTGGTTGACGTGACGAACTTCAGTCCGAAATCCGACTACCGGGGCTCGCGCGAGAATTTGCACTTGATCGAGCGCTGGACCCGTACCACCCCGACCACGATTGAGTACATCGTGACGATCGAGGATCCGACGGTTTGGACTCGTCCCTGGGCTGTCACGCAGGAGTTCACCAAGCAGGACGAAAAGGCAAACAGGATTTATTACGAGCCTCGCTGCGTTGAAGGAAATATAGGCTATCCCGCGGTGCTCAAGGCGGCGCGCCAGGAAGACCGCGAGTTTGCGGAGGGACGCGGGCCGGATCCGCTGACGAAGGACAATGCATCTGGGGGTGCCACCTTCGATCCGCTGGACCAATAATCCCATAGTGCAAGGGGGACTCCTCATGTTCGATCGCCGCTCAGGTTCCATGATCGTGGTCGCCGTCACTGCGGCCGCACTCGGCGCCCTCATTGGCATGTCGATTACGCCAACGACCGGCCAGTCGCCCGCGGGGAGGACGGCCCGCATCGAGGGCAAGCCCAACTTGAGCGGCATTTGGCAGGCCAACAACGAAGCTAACTGGGATTTGCAGGCACATTCGGCGCTTCCCGCCGCGGTCACTCAACAAGGCATTTATCCTTATGACTTTGCGCGGGTGCCGGCTGCCCCGGTTCTGGCGCTGGGCGCCGCCGGCTCTGTTCCCGGATCGCTCGGGGTGGTGCAGGGGGACGGGCAGATTCCCTACAAGCCGGACGCCGTGTCGATCAGGAAAGAGAACGCGGAACGCTGGACTGACCGTGATCCGGAACTGAAGTGCTACCTGCCGGGCATTCCGCGCGCGATGTACCTGCCGCATCCTTTTGGGATCACGCAAAGTACGAACAAAATCCACATTGCCTACGCGTTCTCTAATACAGCGCGCACAATCCATCTGGACAGGGTGGAAGATCCGCCAGATGACACTTGGATGGGCCACTCCGTCGGACGATGGGAGGGCGACTCTCTGGTCGTTGACGTGACGCATTTTAACGATCGGACGTGGTTCGACCGCGCCGGAAATTTTCATAGCGACGCGCTGCACCTCATCGAGCGCTTCTCGTTGATGTCGCCCGATATCATCCAGTATGACGTGACGATCGAAGACCCTAAGGTGTTCACGCGGCCGTGGCGTATCGCTATGCCCATCTATCGTCGCGTAGAACCGAACATGCAGCTCCTCGAGTTTCGGTGTAACGAATTCGTCGAGGAATTCATGTATGGCAACCTTCGAAAGCGGCCGTTGGTCACGCACTGGGAAGGCGATACGATGACGATCGACGTCACTCGCAAGGTGCCGCCCGGCGACAGCTTCTATGAATGGTATCGGTAAGAACAATGCGCGGCGATAATCGAGCGATCGAAGCCGCTTTATCTTTCTCAATCAGCTGCAGGAGACTATCGATGCGAACGCAGCTTGCCGTAACAATCTGCACCTTGGGCTTGGGGGTGTGGAACTGGACGCCAGCGGCGTTGGCGCATCATGCGTTTGCGGCGGAGTTCGACGCCAACACGCCAGTGAATTTCAAGGGAACGATCACGAAAATAGAGTGGGTCAACCCTCATACCTGGCTGCATATCGAAGTGAAGCAACCCGACGGCACGGCCGTGCACTGGGCTATCGAGGCGGGCACGCCGAATGTCCTGTTCCGCCGCGGATTCACCAAGGAAACGTTGAAGCCCGGCACCGAAGTCGTGGTCGATGGATACCAGGCCAAGGACGGGTCACATCGGGCGAACGGCAGGGATCTTACATTACCCGACGGACGTCAGCTGTTTCTCGGCTCCTCTGGGACAGGCGCTCCGTACGAATTGACGCCCGAGTCCAGATAGGAACGAGTTGCGTTCGGGCTTGATCTCTGCGCTCGCCACGCATCGGACTCCTACAGAACGGAATGTCCCTTCTGGCTTTCTTCGAATGGTTGGGCAATACGCAGTGGAGCGTCGATCTCCATGAATCGCAATATGCGTATCCCATCATCGAATCGGTCCATGTATGGACCATGGCGGTATTCTTCGGCCTCGCAGTGATGTTCGATCTACGGCTGCTGGGTTGGACATTCCGAAACGTACCGATATCGCAATTCAATCGCCGCGTACTGCCGTGGACGATCGCGGCGTTCGTGATCATGGTGATCACCGGCACGCTGTTATTTTTCGCCATACCTCTGCGGTCATATCAGAACATTTTTTTCAGGATGAAAATGGTTCTGCTGGTGCTGGCGGGTCTCAATGTGTGGTTCTTTCATGCACGCGTCTACCCGCAGGTGATCGGGGGACCCGATAGCAGCATGACAAAGGGGGCGAGGTTAGCCGGCGCCTTATCTCTATCACTGTGGATTGGCGTCGTCTTTTTGGGACGAATGATTGCCTACAACTGGTTCGATTGCGATCGTCAGCCGCAGCCCGATGTGATCAACTTTCTGACCAGTTGCATCCCCACCGCAGCGGAGCACTGATGTCTCTCCTGCCGTTCTTTCAATGGTGCTACCAGACACCAATCGGCGGGGCGATACGGGATTCGACCTGGCTCTTCCCTCTAATCGAGGCGTTCCACCTCGTCGGTCTTGGATTAACGGTGGGAGCCGTGTTGATCGTAGACTTGCGCCTCCTGGGAGTCGGGCTGAGCCGGCAGCCCGTAACGCAACTCTCGGCCGCTACTGAACCGTGGATGCTTGGCAGCCTCGCCTTGATGTTCGTGTCGGGCACCGCCCTGTTCCTGTCGGAAGCAATCAAGTGTTATTATAGTTTTCCCTTTTGGGTAAAAATGACGACACTCCTCCTTGCGCTCCTTTTCACATTCACCGTTCGTCGCCGCCTCACGCGAATGAGCAGAGCGTCCGAGCGATCGCTGCTTGGCCGGTTTACGGCGCTGACGTCGTTGACCTTGTGGTTTGGCGTGGCGTGGGGCGGTCGCTGGATCGGGTTTTCATAAGCGGTACAACAGGCCGCATGGCGACGGGTTCAGCAACACTGCCTGGCTTTTGGATGGCCACGGGATGGGCCGCAACTCAGTTTGAGCTTTTCGACGGGATCGACCGCCTTTCAGCTCTCCCCCTGATTCAGTGCTTTTCTGGGTATTTGCTGACGAACCCGTCCCGATTCGGCATTTTCACCTTCGGCAAGGTCTCAGCGTTCATGACCTCGTTCTCGCCGATGATCTTATTGAGCGCGAAAATGTAGGCAGTCAACGCATAGACCTCGTCATTGGTCAGCGACTTCGGCTGCTGCCAGGGCATTGCACGCCGCGTGTAATCGAAGATCGTCGTGGCAGTTGGCACGTAATTGGCGACCGTCCGTTCGGTCGTGCTATTCAGTGCGGCATTGCGCCCGCCTTTCCCTTCGGGGCCGTGGCAAAGTTCGCATTTCTGCGCAAAGATGGCAGCGCCTTGCGCTGGTGTGCCGCTGCCCGGCGGAAGCCCTGCGCCGTCCGGTCCGACACTGATGTCCCACAGCGCCAGATCCGCTTCCGTCACGGGCTTGCCAAGTCCAGGCTGCTCGGCGGCAACGGCTGCGCTCAGGACCAAGCCAAAAGAAACAACGACAGCGAGGCTCTTACACATAGACATTCTTCGCCTCCCCCTTCGGATCGATCGCCCAGCTCGTAATCGCATTCATGTGCCCCATCGGAAAGGCGGTGACTGGAGGATTGGTTTTAGGTTCGCCGCGCACCGCGAGCAGCTCGGCGCGGGTCGGCTGCACATTGCCGGCCTCGTCCCACGCGCGGCTTTGCAAAATGGCGGGCTGGCCGTCCCATCGCCAAGGGATACGGAAACGGGTCAGCGATTTGCTCAGCACTGGCGCGTCGAGCGCCGCTGGCGCGTAGCTCTTGCCGCCATCGGCAGAGACCATCACCTTGGCAATTCGGCTGTTGCCGGAATAGGCAAGGCCTGAGATTTCGTAGAAGCCCGTGCCCTTCAAGGTCAGCCCGGGCGAGGGATGGGTGATGAAGGATTTCACCTCCTGCGGGAAGTAGAACTGCCACGCTTTTGGCTCGGCAACCCGCATCGTGTATTGCATGGTCTCGTTGATCGCCATCACCGGCGCTTCGATTAGTTTGATCCGGTGCAGCCATTTCACGTTCATGTTGCCCTCGTAGCCGGGCAACAACAGCCGCATCGGGTAACCCTGCGAGGGGTTGAGCCGCTCGCCGTTCTGGTAGAGCGCGATCATTGCGTCGTCCAAGGCTTTGGCCAGCGGGATACTTCGATTCATGCTGGGTGCGTCGGCACCTTCTGCCAGGAACCACTTCGCCCTGGCATCGATGCCAGTCTCATCGAGCAGGGTGGAAAGCTTGACCCCGGTCCATTGGGCACAGGACACGAGACCGTGGATCGCCTGCACGTTCGCCTGGATCGGATCCTTGGAGAAGAGCGGCGCGCTGTTGCCTCCGCACTCGACGAAGCAGATGCGCGATTCCATCGGGTAGCGCGCAAGCGTCTCCAGGGTGAAGACCAAGGGCTGTTTCACCAGGCCGTGGATCACTAGCCGATGCTTGTCCGGGTCGATGTCGGGAAATCCGGTCCGCGACACCACGAAGTGGAGACCGTTCGGCGTAATGGTGCCGTTGAGCAGATGGTGAGGTGTGCGTGCGTTGCTGGTACGCGGTTCATTGTTCGGATTGGTTAGCGTGCGCACCACATGCTTTTCATATTTCGCCGGCTGTCCGTAAGGCGGGATCGTCGTACCGATCGCAAGGCTCCAGGGATCGACCGGGAGCGGTTCTGCAGCGGCCCCCGTGAGCGAGCCGCTGACCCCGGTCGAGACTGCGCTCGCGAATATGATGCCTTGTCCGAGCAACGCGCGTCGGTCGAGCAGGCCATTGCCGGCAACGGGCTGCAACGACCGAGCCGTGGCGTTGCGACGCTTGCGAATGTTCATGGCTCTCTCCCCATTCGATGAGCGAATTCAGACGGCCTGTCCGGTTGGAACGGCGCTCCCGTGCATTATTGTTGCGTTCTGATGTTTCGGCCAACCCGACGGGCCGTTGCAGGGCAGATTGTGAAGATTACCGCTTTTTTCAAACGCTATGCAATGAGTGGGTCAATCACTGGAATCGGTGTGGTCGCGCTCGGCGAGACAGTGGCACCGAAATGTCCGCTTCACCTCCAACAGATGGGGTATCCGACCTGCCAGCTACGCGGGCGCGCTATGTCCGCTTTGCTCCGAAAGCGACGGTTTGCCATCAAGCTGCAAATCTGTCGCTAAGTGCCATTAGCGGACTCATGCAGTGCAGCAAACGGCGGGATTATTCGCCGTTGATACCGACATTCGTCGTGTCGAACCCAGAAGCCTGTGCGGTGGGTCAGCTCCGGTGCATCCAGGGACACGGCAGAGTGCAGGAACAGCGCGACAGGACTTTTTTTCGGCGGCATAGACTGCTAACATCAGAGGAGCGAATGGAGCCACTTCGCGTCGAGTTGGCCGCCGCAATTATCAGTAACTGACATTGGGAGGGAGCCGTGGCAAACTTCAGGCTCTCGGTCCGAGCCCGTTCAGCGTGCGCGACTTGGTGCGCGCTATCGGCGCTGTCCGCTTCGGCCTATGGTCAGACGCCAGATATTTCCGGAACTTACTGGGCGACCGAATACCGCGCCAGGATCCAAATCGTCGGCGGTGGCGACCTGCCGCTCACCGCGGCTGGAAAGGAGGCCTATGAAAAGAACATCGCTGGCCTGAAGGACGGCTCCATCATCGATGCCGCGCGCAAATACTGCGTGCCGGACGGGGTGCCACGCGTGCTCGCCACGCCGTATCCGTTTCAGATCTTTCAGGTGCCGCCCGGGCAGGTAACGATCATCCATGAGCTCAATCACCAGATCCGCGTGATCGCGATGGACAAGCCGTTGCCCAGCGAGGACGAGCTGACGACTCTCCCGTACTACAACGGTCATTCGGTTGGTCGCTTCGAGCGCGATACGCTGGTGGTCGAAACCGCAGGCTTCAACGAAAAGACCTTCCTGGATGCCAGCGGTGCGCCCCACACCGACGAGCTGCGCACTGTCGAGCGCATCCGTCGGATCAGCCCGACGGAGCTCGAGGACGTCGTCACCATCCACGATCCGAAGTACTACACCCGGGACTGGCAGGCGCGCTTCGTCTATACGCTGCGCGACGACGTGTGGCTCGAAGACTATGTCTGCGGCGAGCAGCATCGCGATCTGTCCTCCGTGGCAAACGTGCGTCGGCCATAAAAACCGGGACAAGAGACGCGGCGTGGCAGCATCTGAGGGCTAGTTGGCCGCTCTTCTCATTGGAGAAAATATCAGAGAAAACACACAAATCGGGAGACGCCCTATGAAGTGCAATGCACTTGGCCTCTCAGGAATCGCGCTTGCGATGACTGTGATGCCTACTCTCGCGCATCACTCTTTCGCTATGTTCGATGCCCAAAAGACGGTAATCCTGGAAGGCACCGTCAAGGAATTCCAGTGGACCAATCCCCACAGCTGGGTTCGGCTGACAGTGAACAACGCCGAAGGCAAAGCGGAAGAATGGGCGATCGAGATGGGCGGACCGACCGGCTTGGCGCGGCAAGGATGGCGTCCGAAGACCCTCGCGCCCGGCATGGAAGTCAAGGTCTGGATCCATCCGCTGCGGAGCGGCGCCGTTGGCGGGCAGTTCATGGCGATCACGCTTCCCGACGGAACGCAGATAGGTAACGTCAACGCCGCGCCGAGCGCCGAGGCCGGCGGTGGCGCGCCCACGGACCCGTAGGCTAATACCGAGGCTCAAGAGTTTTCTGGCGCAAAAACGCGTCTAATGACTCTCTGGGTGGTCAGGCCTCGTGACCACAGACTGCTCTTACTAACGAGCCAAGCCAAGTTTTTGTCGCCCGGCCCCGAGTAGCATCTCAGAGGAGGACCCGATGGCCAGACATATAGAAAATTTTACGCGAGGCGCTCTTGCCAGCGCGGTTTATCTGGCCGGCAGCTTGAGCTTTTCAGCGATGGCTGATGGCACACCACCCAATTTTGCGCCCAATCCAAGTGTCGGGTGGTACGCATTTAACCGCATATTCATTCCACCGGCGCGCGGTGCCGGCCCCGTGCAGCAGGATCCAGCGCATCCATACGTTTCGAATGACGAGTTCCGTGTGACCGGCAAGCAGCCGACCGAGCGCGTGGCCGATCTCAACAATCCCATCCTTCAACCCTGGGCAAGGGAGGTGTTGCGCAAGCGCAACGAGCTTGTCCTGTCCGAAAAGATCGTGGTCCCGCCGAGCGCGAGTTGCTGGCCGAAAGGCGTCACCGGATTTCTGCTCTCACCCATGACCCAGCCAATGTTTTTCCTTCAGGGGAAGAAGGAAGTGGTCATGATATTGACAAGCTTTAACGACGTTCGCCGCATCCACCTGACGGACAAGCATTCCCCGAACGTCAAAACATCTTGGTATGGCGAATCCATCGGCCGTTACGAAGGCGATACGCTCGTCGTCGACACGATCGGACTCGACGATAGGGTGCCTATGGACGGATTCGGAACGCCGCACACCAAGCAGCTTCACGTGATCGAGCGCTTCCACTTAATCGAGAACGGCAACGTGCTGGAGGCGAACGTTCACGTCGAGGACCCGGGCGCTTTTACGACGCCCTGGGACGCCATCCAGCGCTTCCGCCAATATGAGGCGGCGGTGGCCAAGGTTCCCGTACACCGCCTTATGCAGTTGGCAAGCGCACCGGAAGGTCCACTCACGGAGCACATCTGCGCCGAGAATCCGAACTCCTTCTTTCCGGGAACGATTGCCCTGCCCATACCGGAGGCGGTCGTGCCCGATTTCTGATGAATTCTCGACTGAAGAAAAAGACGGTAAGCTGCGTGCAACTTCAATCCTCCCGCTGGCTGACGGCGGGCAAGCCGGCGATGCGACCAAAGGTGGCCTGTCCCCTGTCGGAAACTCACGCCCGGATGTATTGATGGTGTAGCCCGCCCAAATTGGGCGCAGCCAACCTCTGACCGGCGGTCTGGAACTGCGGCCTGTTGCGCGCGAGCCGCGACCGGCCACACCGAGGCACCGCCGATCAGCGTGATGAATCTTCTTCGCAAGACGTTTGAACGCAGATTCCCGTACCTAATGTTCAGCTCCGGCAATTCACTTCGTTCCCTTCACCGCGGCCTTCTCATCTGCCCGGGCGCCGGCAAGGATGCCAGGCATGGCATAATTGCCCTCGTGACACGCGAATTCATAGATCGGCTGGTCGCTCCTCGACATCGGAACCTGTGCCGTCCACGGTCGCGTCCAGGTGGTCGGATCGTCGACGGTGAATTCATAAAGCAGGGTGTCGGGGTCGGTTCGCGTGAACCGTTCGATCAGATGCGTGTTCGCGCTCGATCCGGGAAGGCTTGTCTCGCGCTTGAAGTTATTGGTTTCGACGACGAGCGTATCGCCCTCCCAGTGACCTCGTGAGTCTCCTCTCCACTGGCGAATGCTCAGATGCGGACGACCATCGAGCGGAATGATACGGGCATCGTGGACCATCTCGGTGAACACGACCACGTAGCCGGGCGACTGGAAGAGTTGAACGTTGTTATTGTAAGGCCCCGGAGTCATCGGCGGCCCTGCGTTTAGCCCCATAATGCAGCGCTCCTGCAGCGGCCGGTCTTCCCAGGAATCGGCGATGGGATGTCCAAGCTGAGTGTCGCGTCCCTCCTTCGCGCGGCGGTCGGCTTTCTTCTGTCCTTCCGGCGTGTAAGGAGGAAGCCGGCCATTGGGCGGGTCGACAATCAGCGACGTGCGCCTGGTCTTCACGACCTTGTCGCCGCGGTCGTACCAGACTTCATTGTAAGGAATGACGCCGCCAGCCGGATAGTTGAGACCGCCGACCTTGGGATCGATCAGGTCGCGATTCTGTCGTGTGTTTTCGTCCTTCTCAAAGCTGGCGGCCTCTTCCGCAGTGAAAAACGCCTTATCGCCTAGCGAACGGGGGCGTTCGAGCGGCGTAATGGTGCGAAAGTCCCATATGCCCTGCAAATCCGGTTGGCCGTCCGCTGTGCGCGGCGCGGTCCAGACCGCTCCTGCACCGGTCGTCTTTGCCGCCGACGGATTCGACTGGACGGCTACCGGCTCCGTTCCAAGCGACGCGAGTGCGATGGCGACCGGCAGAATACCCACAGTGATAAATCGATGGTTCACGTGAGCCTCCTTTTTTTACTTGCCCGGTTGCTTGCGGAGATGCCCGTACATCAGCTCTTCCACGAACTCGACGCACTTGAATTCGAGAAGTTGAGCGTTCTTCTCCAGCCGGCGGTAAAGCGGCATGCTGACCTTCCATGGCCGCGAAAAAACGTTGGGGTCCTCGATGGTCGCTTCATAGGTCAGCGCGTCTGGCCCGAGCGGTGTATAGCGCTCGATGACGTGGAGCGCGTCGCTATGGAAGTTTCCGGCACGGTCGAACCAGGTTTGGTCGTTTAGGCTGGTCACGTCTACAACCAACGTATCGCCTTGCCAGCGGCCGACTGAATGTCCCATCCAGCTATCGGCCGGGCTTGGGGGCGCCTTGTCCATATGGATGGTGCGGGTTGCGCCCGCATACTCATAGGCCATCAAGATGTAGTTCGGCGTCTGTACGATCTGAAATGGATAGGGCATGTACGTGGCGCGCGGCACGCCGGGCAGATAGCACTTCACTTCCGGATCGGCCGTCAGACGCCTGTCGAAGTTTTCTTTCTTTTTCGCCGCCGCGTCGGGCAAGTATGGGATTTCATTGCCTTCGACAACACCGAGGCCAGCTGGGACTGCGCCGACCGCACCAAGCGCGACTACTTGGCCCGCCTGCGCGGCATGCTGCTGAAGGTCCCAGTTCGCCGTATTGAGGGCCTGCCAGATCCCGTTCAGGTCCGCTTTGCCATCCGCTGTGCGTCGCGCCTGAGAGACCTGGGCTTTGCTTGCGATGAGGTTGGCGAAGAGTGGAATTGTTGCGGCGGTTGCAATCGCAACCGCAATAAACGCGCGTTGCAATCGCACGGGCATCGATGCCTCCTCTTCGGATCGACCAGCTTATTTGGGTACAGGCGGAGCGTTCCGCAACTTCCGCAACGCCCAGCTTTGTCAGGCTCGTGCCATGAGTCAATCGGTTTCACCTTGGATGCATCATCCAATTGCATCCGCTGCCCCTGACCGGGGTGACGGCATAATGGATAGGCGAGAACCAAGTCAGGGGCTCGCTGCATGGCGGGATTTCAGCCCGGCCTTTGACCGCTGCGGGTCAATAGCATCAGAGGCCGTCCGGAGCGGTGGTCGGCTTATTTCAGCAATGGTCCAAAAGCCGACATTAAATTCAAGCGCTCATTCGACGCGAGTCTCCAGGCTTCCGGTGCCTCGGGCGGCAAAGCGGGAACGCAGCGGCAAGTCACACCGACAGCAGCCGGCGCTGCGCTGCGAGATCGCCCGCAAGATCGGCCATCGGACCGTGCCACTGCATCTGCCCTTTCTCCAGCACGTAGACGCGGTCGCAGACGAGCTCGGCGAAATGGATGTTCTGCTCGGACAACAGCACCGACAACCCCTCGTTCTTGAGCTCGACGATGGCGTTCGCCATCTGCTCGACGATCACCGGCGCCACACCCTCGGAGGGCTCGTCGAGCATCACGAGCAGAGGGTTGCCCATGAGCGTGCGGGCGACGGTGAGCATCTGCTGCTCGCCGCCGCTCATATGCGCGCCGCGCCGCTCCAGCATCTCGGCGAGGTTGGGAAAGATCGCGAACAGCTTTTCCGGTGTCCACGACGGAGCCATGCGGCCGTCGCGATGGCGCCGCGGCGGCTGGCGGCCGATGTCGAGATTCTCGCGCACGGTGAGATCGGAGAAGATGCGCCGATCCTCCGGCACGAAGCCTAGCCCGCGACGCGCGATCTCGAACGGCCGCAGCCGCGATATGTCTTCGCCGAGGAAACGAACCGCGCCGCTGCGCTGCGCCACGAGCCCCATCAGCGCCTTGATCGTGGTCGACTTGCCGGCGCCGTTGCGCCCCATCAGCGCGACCACCTCGCCGTGGCCCACATGGAACGACGGGGCGAACAGGATCTGCGCGGCGCCGTACCACGCCTTGAGTCCATCGACTTCGAGCATCGCCGCGCTCATCGGCCCTCTCCCTTTCCCTCCCCCGCAAGCGGGGGAGGAAGGGGTGGGGCCGGTTTGAAAGTGCGGCCGGTGCCGAGATAGACCTGCTGCACCTCGGGATGCCCGCGAATGGCCGCGGCGTCGCCATCGGCGATCACCCGGCCGCGCGCCAGAACAATGATGCGGTCGGCATAGGCGAACACCACGTCCATCGAATGCTCGGTGAACAGCACGGAAATCCTGCGCTCGAGCACCAGCCGCTTGACCAGTGCGATCAGATCGTTGCGCTCGCGCGGCGCCATGCCGGCGGTCGGCTCGTCCATGAGCAGAAGTTGCGGCTCGTTGGCGAGCGCCACGGCAAGCTCGATGCGCTTGACATCGCCGTAAGCGAGTTCCTTGCACGGGCGATCGGCGGCATCCGCCATGCCGACCTGCGCGAGCAGTTCGACAGCGCGGCTGCGATGCAGCGGTGCGAAAGCGGCGCCGAACTGGAAGATCTCATTATGATGGCTCACGATCGCGAGCTGCACGTTCTCGGCCACGGTCATCGAGCCGAACGTGGCGGCGACCTGAAAGGTGCGGCCGACGCCGAGGCGCCAGATCTCGCGTGGCTCAAGGCCGGCAATGCCGCGATCGCCGAAACGGATTTCGCCGCGATCGGGCTTAAGCTGCCCGTTGATCATGTTGAAGCAGGTCGACTTGCCGGCGCCGTTCGGACCGATCAGCGCCAGGAACTCGCCTTCACCAACGTCGAAGCTGACATCGTCGACGGCGCGCACGCCGCCGAACGCCTTCGACAGATTGCGCACGGCGAGGATGCTCATGCACGCTTGCTCCACGCGGCCCAGCGCTTGTCGAGCGCGCCGACGATGCCGCCGGGGAAGACCAGCACCAGCACCAGGATCACCGCGCCGAGCAGTCCGCGCCAGAACGCGGTTTCGCGCATGACGTTGTCCTGCAGAACCGTGAATACGGTCGCTCCGACGATCGGGCCGGTCAGCGTCTGGATGCCTCCGAGCAGCACCATCACCATCGCATCGATCGAGCGCGAAACCCACGCCACGTCGGGCGAGATCGTGCCTTTGGCAAAGGCGAAGATGCCGCCGGCGATCCCCGCAAAGGCACCGGCACCGGCAAAGCCGATCCAGTGCACGCGCTTGACGTTGATGCCGATTGCCTCCGCGCGCAGGGGCGAGTCGCGGCCGGCCCGCATCGCATAGCCGAACGGCGCGAACAGGAAGCGGCGCAGCAGCAGCACGCCGATTGCGACGACGATCAGTGTGAACAGATAGAAAGCGGCGCGGTTGTCGATCGGCCATTGCGGCCAGATGCCGAGAATGCCGTTGGAACCGCCGGTGATGCCCTCCCATTGGAACAGGATCGACCAGACGATCTGCGCAAAGGCGAGCGTGAGCATGGCGAGATAGACGCCGGAGAGGCGCACCGCGAACCAGCCGAACAGGAGCGCGCCGGCGAGGGCCGCGAGCGGCGCGGCCACAAGCGCCAGCGCGGTGGGCGCAGCGAAAAATTTGACCAGCAAGGCAGCGCCGTAGGCGCCGAGCCCGAAATAGGCGGCGTGGCCGAAGCTGTGCAGGCCGGCCGGGCCCATGATGAAGTGCAGCGAGGTTGCGAACAGGATCGCGATCAGCACGTCGACGCCCAACACCAGCGCATAGGGCTGCCCCTTGGCCGCGAGCGGCAGCAGCAACAGGGCGACCAGCAGGACGGCGGCAAAGATTTTCAGCGGCGGCTGCGCCGGCCGGATCGGCTCCTCGATTTCGGCGGGATTGCGCACCAGCGGCTGCGGGCGGCCGAGCAGCCCGTAGGGCCGCACGATCAGCACCACCGCCATGACCAGAAATTCCGCCACCAGGGTCAGCTTGGAAAAGTTGACGGCGAAGCCGCCGAAATCGACCACGCCGATGCCGATGCACAGCGCCTTCACCTCAGCGATGATGATTGCCGCGAGGAACGCGCCGGTGATCGAGCCCATGCCGCCGACCACGACGACCACGAACGCGTCGCTGATCACGATCAGGTCGAGCGCGAGATTGGCCGGCTCGCGCGCCACCTGCAGCGCGCCGCCGAAGCCGGCGAGGAAGGCGCCGAGCGCGAATACGATCGTGAACAACATCGCCTGGTTGACGCCGAGCGCGCCTACCATTTCGCGGTCCTGCGTGGCGGCGCGAACGAGCCGCCCGAACCGGGTGCGTGCCAGCATGAGATGCAGCAACAGCAGAATGAGCGGCCCGACTGCGATCAGGAACAGGTCGTAGCTCGGAAAGTTGCGCCCGAGAATTTCCACCGAGCCGCGCAGTCCCGGCGCGCGCGGGCCGAGCAGATCCTCGGGTCCCCACAGGTATTGCACCGCGTCGTTGATCACGAGCACCAGCGCGAAGGTGGCGAGCAGCTGGAACAGCTCTGGCGCTTGATAGATGCGGCGCAGGAGCACGATCTCGATCACCGCGCCGAGCGCCGCCACGATCAGGCCGGCGGCGACGATGCCGCCCCAGAAGCCGAGCGCGCCATAGAACTTCGTGGCGAAGCTGTAGGCGAGATAAAGCCCCAGCATGTAGAACGAGCCGTGGGCGATGTTGATGATGCGGGTGACGCCGAAGATCAGCGACAGCCCGGCGCCGACTAGAAACAGGCTCGCCGCGGCGGCGAGCCCGTTGAGCGCCTGGAACAGGATGGATTCAAGAGTCATCGCGTGGCCGAGCAGTTGCCCTCGTCATGCCCGGCCTTGGGCCGGGCATCCACGTCTTCTTTGCTCTTCCAAACAAGACGTGGATGGCACCGCAACTCGGGCTTGCCCGAGTTGCGCATATTTAAGCGCCGCAAGTCGGGTAAACCCGACTTGCGGTGACAAGCCCGGCCATGACGACCTCGGAAAGCTCAGGCAAACTCAGCCGTCGCGCCAAGCGCGATCAATTCATCGCTTCGGGCGGGCGCAGCTTCTTCACTTCGTCGGCCGAGGGGAGCACGCTGGCGCCGTTGACATATTTGAAATCCGCCATCGTGCCTTTGCCGTTCTTGAGCGCGATCTTGCCGACATAGGCGCCCATCGTCGCCTG
>Ga0310914_10000341_pt1 | contig 26027 bp, 27 predicted proteins | sample GREbulkMGAN108_FD_203450 | JGI IMG/M metagenome (GOLD analysis project Ga0310914, IMG submission 203450) | Lab enrichment of tropical soil microbial communities from Luquillo Experimental Forest, Puerto Rico - GRE.bulkMG.AN108 | ecosystem: Environmental > Terrestrial > Soil > Tropical forest >... | reverse complement strand
CGTTGCCAGCGACATGTCTCGTGAAGTGAGTTCGATGTGGAAGGTTCTGGTGGTCTGGATTATCGGCGGAGTGATTGTGCTTCTTGGAGCCTTTTGCTATGCCGAATTGGGCGCTGCCATGCCGGAAGCGGGTGGCGACTACGTTTACTTGGGTCGCGGAATTGGACCACTATGGGGATTTCTGTTTGGCTGGACTAGTTCCATGATTATGCGACCGGGATCGGCCGCCATCATCGCTGCCGGGCTCCTGCGCTTGGTGGGCTTTCTTGCTCCCTCTGTGACCGCGCCCATTTTCGTCTGGAACCTTCACATTCCATTCCAGTCGCAGCCGTACCAGTTTACATTCAGCACTGCACAGCCGCTGGCGGCGGGAGCGGTCGTGTTAGTTACGGCCCTTAACTATTTGGGTGTCCGAACTGTAGGCCGGTTTCAAGTGTTTCTAACTGCATTGAAAATAGGGGCCATCGCTACGATTCTGGTTCTCGGAATAACGGCGAGCAACTCCATTCCCGCCCGGATAGCTCTCGTCCCATCACCTGCACACGGCGCGATAGCGGCTTTTCTGACGGCCCTTGTGCCCGTCATGGCGGCTTACAACGGATTTCAAAACCTCGGGGCGGTCGGCGGAGAGGTGCTAAATCCGGGCCGAAATCTTCCGAGAGCTGCCATTCTGGGAACGTCGCTAGTCATCGCTCTTTATGTCCTAATCAATTGGGTTTACTTTCACTTGCTCAGCTTCTCCCAAGTGGCGCAGTCGCAGCATGTCGCCTCTGACGCGGTGGCCCGGTTGCTTGGCGACATCGGCGCGAAATACTTCACAGTGGCTATGATTGTTTCAGCATTTGGCTCGCTGCATGCTGGGTTTCTTACCGGGCCCAGGATTCCGTACGCAATGGCGCGTGATGGAGAGTTCTTTGGCTTCGCCAAGCGAATTCAACCCAGATTTCATACACCCAGCGGTGCTCTGGTATTTCAGAGCTGTGTGGCAATTCTGTTAGTGCTGACGGGGACACACCAGGAGTTGTATTCCTACACGATGTTCGCAACCTGGACTTTTCTGGGTTTGACAGCATTTGCTCTCATCCGGCTGCGCTCCACTGAACCCAAGTTGCCTCGCCCGTTCCGTGTTTGGGGATATCCGTGGACTCCGATGGTATTCGGTGTTGCGGCATTCGCGATCTCTGCAAATCTATGGCTGATCAGGCCTGTGCGGTCGTCTGTCGGATTGGCGATTATCCTGTTGGGCGTCCTGTTCTTCTATTACTGGCGCAAGCGCGGCACAACCTCTTCGTACATCGTCGAAGCCGCAACACCAACGGGTTAGAAGGACAGGAAAGCGATTTTGAGTGAATTGCCGGCAACAAGAAACTGAGGATGCAGTTCCCTAACTTCAGACTCGCCCGTCACGACCATTGGGCGAAAAAGGAATGGGGATTAACCTCCGGTCGCAGCCGGTGCAGAATGTAGTTCACCTCTCTTTGGCAAGACGATCAGCAGCGTTGCCGAGATGAACCAAGAAATGCCAGCAAAGACAAGGCCCCCATGGAAGTTTCCAGTTGCCTGGTTGATTGCGCCCATAGCGTATGGGCCGATAAACCCTCCCAGGTTCCCCACCGAGTTGATGAACGCAAGTCCTGCGGCCGCGGAGACGCCCGCTAAGAATTCATTCGGCAGAGACCAGATAGGGCTCCAAGCACATTGGATACCTGCCACTACGAGGCACCGAAGCGCGACCGTTATGAAGACAGACCTGGTCGAAGTCACGCTCAAGGCGATGAACGAAATCGCTCCAATGATCAAGGGAATGGCTGCATGATAACGACGCTCCAAATTTCGATCCGAACTTCGCCCCACTAGAACCATAGCCGCGAATGCCACCGCGTAGGGAATTGTCACAAGCACTCCCACCGTTGTATTCGAATAGTTAGTAGAGATTGCCTTGATCAATTGGGGCATCCAAAAGGCCGCTGTATACCAGCCGATTGTGCCGGGGAAATAGATCGCTGTCAGGTGCCAGACCCGCTTGTGAGTCAGGGCCTGAATTGCGGTCATTTTGTTTGCAGTACCTTTTTGCAGTTCTTCACTGGCAAGTTCGGCCGAGATCCAGTTTTTTTCCTGGTTTGTCAGAAACTTGGCTTCTGCTGGTCGGGCAGGCAAATAGAAATATGTCAGTGCGCCGGCCAGGATCGCGGGGACCCCTTCCAAAATCAGCAACCAGACGCCAACTTCCCAGGCCAAACCAATGAACGCGATCGAGGATCACTCCCGAACTGGGAGCGCCGATAATGTCGGCTGCAGGAACGGCAGTCAAAAAAAAGGCCAAATTCTGTGCGAGTTGCCGCTGACGAAACCAGTACGTCAAGTAGAGAAAGATTCCGGGAACGTACCCGGCTTCGGCCAGGCCAAGGAGGAACCGCAGAATGTACAAGTGGACGGCTGTTTGGACGAAGCCGGTGAGCATTGCCACGATTCCCCAACTGATCAATATCCGAGCAATCCATATCCGCGCCCCGATCGTGTGCAACAAGAGGTTGCTTGGTACTTCAAATATGAAGTATCCCCAAAAAAATGTTCCGGAAAGTAGCCCGAACTGTTGGCTCGTGATGGCCAATTCTCTGTTCATGGTCAAGGCTGCAAAGCCAATGTTGATGCGATCTATGAAGGCAATTACGAACAGGACAAAGACGAACGGGATGATCCGAGTTTGGATCTTGCGGGTGGCGCTTCTCTCAACTTCGGCTCGAGGCGTTACGGGGCTGGAAGCAGCATCGTTCGCGGGAATAACATCGCGTCGAGAAATGCCGTGCATGACCTCTCCCGTATTTTCGGCGTCGAGTATAGCAGTCTCCATTTTGATTAGGTATGCAGCTGTCGCAGTCAGGTGTTCGGCATGTGCCAGGTCTCAATTGCGGTGTTCGGGGGGAGAGTCATGTTCGTGTGCCTTGTTGGGACAACACCGTCGTGACGCGGAAAAATCCCAGACCCTGCCCGTCACTGGGAGAGTGGTCGGCAAAGCTTCCGCAATTGATTAGGTAAGGCTTGCCCGTCAACCGCTCGGTAGTCCAATGTGCCTCGATGAGTGAATTGGCGATTAGCCGCTCATCGAGGATTTTCAAGAATCTGCGATGCCTTTGCCGCGTTCGAGCTGACTCAAATTTCAGATCACAAAGCGGCGAGCCATATTTGGATGCTCCGCTGCTCGGCCCGCGCGGATCGCGGCAATCTGTGCTCGATAAAGAAGCTCCACCTGGCGCAATGTTTCGGTGGGAGATACGCCCGTGAATTCCTTAAAGTCATGCACCATGTGCATCTGATCGTAGTACCCGAGTTCATAGGCGACATCGGTCCACGATTTCGTTGAAGTACGTGCTTTGGTGTCCAATGCATTCTGGAATCGCACGATGCGTGAGAAGAGTTTTGGGCTGGCACCGAAACGCGCGGAAAACTCGCGTTGGAACTGGCGGACGCCAATCCCGGCTTGCCCAGCCAGTTCCGCGCTGGGCCAGCTTCCCACTAGCGGTCAGAATCTGATCGGCGGCGAAAGCCATCCGATCAACAGCTTGCGCGTGCTTCAAACGTTCCGAAAAGAAGTGATTTGCAACTGAAACCCGCTGCCGGAAGGTCTTGCAGTTGCCGAGCCGCTGCTCCAATTCCCTGATCGGTCTGCCGAGGACAGCGTCAGCATCATAGGTGTGATTAGTGACTTCGCTCGGTGGAACACTCAAGAGGTCCGTCAATCCATGGACCTGAAACATAATTACGAAGGACTGAAACGTGCCCTGGTACAGGAGCGTGGCGTGCGGACGCGTCAACAGCGGCGTTCCGACTGCGTCCAGCGGGGTCGCATTCGCATGACGCAGCCAATGCCACGTCACACCCTTTCGACCTTGCTTTTCGCAGACCGGCTTGAGCTGGCGATTGAGGAGATTTCGACGGCTATCGAAGTGCAAAGCGCGGTCTCACAGAACGTCTGTGGAGACCGCGCAACGATCTTCTAAGACCGCAGCAACCGCCATTCTTTAAGGTTCCGATGGAAAATTGCACTGTGTTAACAAGACGTAGTAGACGATCCGGGGCCTGATGCCTGCCTGTGATCAGTCTACCGAAATGATGTTATACGGCAACAAGGCCACCATCGACCGGCAGATCGATCCCAGTGATGTAGCTGCTCTCGTCGGAGGCCAGGAACACCGCTGCCGAAGCAATCTCTTCAGGCCGCCCCATGCGCCCCATTGAAATCATTGTCTCGAACCGATCTTTCACCGCATCTTCGTTCTCGCCAAACTGACCTTTCAGAGTGGGTGTGTCGGTGGGACCGGGGCTAAGCATATTCGCGCGGATTTCTTTGGCTGCGAAATCCGCCGTCCAAGTGCGCACGAATGAGCGTAGCGCTGCCTTCGTTGCTCCGTAGGTCGGATAGATCGGGATACCTCTCTGCCAGACCCCAGAACCGGTCAGGATGATCGATCCGCCGTCATTCATCAGGGGAAGCGCCTTTTGCACTGCAAAAAACACCCCGCGTGTGTTGATGTCGAAAGTCTTGTCGTAGTGTTCCGCGCTCACAGCTGCTGTTGGTTCGGCTCTGCGACGCCCGCATGGCAAATAGGACATCGAGCTTGCCCTTCTTGGCGGCTACTTCCTTGTACAACCGGTCCAGGTCGTTGAGATTGGAAACGTCCCCCTGGACAGCAGTCACATTGCTGCCGATTTCGGCCACGGCCTTATCCAGTTCCGCCTGGCGGCGGCCCGATCAGTCATTGATCTTGGAAACCTTCGCGATGGTGGGTTGATCCAAGCAGGCGGCCCTCTTGCAGAGCGAAATTTGTTGGAGCAAGGAGAACGTCATAGATGAAAGCCATCCATCTCACTGCCTGCGATGATCCAGTTCAGAGCTTCATGATGGTCAGAGTTTTGGAACCAAACGTACCGTCTGCGAACCAGGGAGCGTGAATCATGACCGAATCAGCGGCTTGTGCGCGTCATCGAAGAAACCTCTGCTTACTGGAGAGCTGTGTTCGATTATCCGCCGTTCAACATTGTTGACGCGACCATATTCGAGGCTCTACAGAATTTGCTTGCGCAAATGGACTCGAGCCCAAGTCCTTCGATGAGGTGCTCACATCGTACAAGGCGGTCGAAAATTCGCCGGATGGCGCCGATGGGTATCGCGGGCGCATACACAAGCGATCCGCTTGGGCTTGGCGGTGTAGGATTGTGAGCGTAATTGATGCCTGTTATCAACAGTTTTCGTTACGAGTAGTGTTGAAGGAAGGAGTCAAATGAAAATCGGAGCATGTCATCGTGGGGCTCTTGCTCTGGTCGGTGTTCTTGCCTTCACGTTTGCGGCACGAGCCGCCGCGCCAAAAGGTTGGATTCTCGCAGGGAGTAAACCTGCTAATTACGAGACTGGCATTGATGCGACTGTGAACTACAACGCACATCCCGCCGCATACCTGAAATCTAAGAGTTCGGTCGTGGTAGGTGACGAAGGATTCGGCACGTTGATGCAAAGCTTTCGGGCTGATCAGTACCGAGGAGCACGCGTGCGATTCCGGGCTTCCGCAAAGAGCGAGACAGTGTCGCAGTGGGCTGGGCTGTGGATGCGTATCGACAAAGGAAGTGAGGTAGTTGGGTTCGACAACATGCAATCAAGGCCGCTGAAGGGCACAGCGGACTGGCAGAGTTTTGATGTAGTGCTCGACGTGCCGAAGGACGCAACCAGCATTTCGTTTGGAGTGCTACTTACGGGCTCGGGTTCGGTTTGGGTCAGCAACGCCAGTTTCGAAACGGTCGGCGATGACGTGGCGCTAACCGACAAACCGCTGGACGACAATCGTCCGAAAGCACCGGTCAATCTGGATTTTCGCGAATAAGAACGGGCACGGACTAACTCGTTAGCCTTTCCGGGAGTTGTGCACTTATCATTGACTGGTCTATTTCTGCCACGCCAACTTTGCTGAGGGCGGCATGGGCATGGCGTACAAGGACACACGGCTCGACCGCTTCGTCGCACTCAAGTTCCTGCCGGAAGAGGTAACCCAAGATCAGGATGCTTTGGAGAGATTCCATGAAGGATTGGACGATGAGGTTTTTCCCCTTGGTGTTTCTTGCGCAAGTGGTTTTTTCCGCCGCAATGACGGTTGCACAAGCGCAGTCGGAAAAGAGCCCTTATTCAGAAATGGCTCCTTTGGATAGGTACTTGATAGCGGGCAAGGATGCCGAAATCGCGCTGGCTCGAAGTGCGGCTCCCACGTCTATCTCCAGCGAAGCTGAAGTGATGGTGCTTGAAAGAGACGGGTACACAAGTGTAGCGAAGGGCACGAACGGCTTTCTCTGCATAGTAGAAAGGTCCTGGGGAGCTGCCACCGACGATCCGGACTTCTGGAATCCCAAGGTGCGCTCTCCGGTTTGCTTTAACCCAGCTGCGGCAAGAAGCTTTGCGCCAGTCTACCTGATGAAATCAAAACTCATTTTGGAAGGAAAGTCGAAGACAGAGCTTGTTCATGCCATCGATTCGGCATTCGAGAGCCGCCAGTTGCCGACACCGGAGCTTGGGGCAATGTGCTACATGATGTCGAAGCAACAGTACCTAAGCGATAGCGGTAAAAGCTGGCACCCGCATGTGATGTTCTTTGTTTCGGGAGACGCAGCGAAAAGCTGGGGGGCCAATTTGCAGGGCTCGCCGATAATTGCAGCGAATGACCCTGAAGAAAGAGCAACCATCTTCATGGTCTGGGTTGGCACTTGGTCTGACGGCACGCCAGCTCCGCCGATTGCGCACTGACCAGAACCCGATCGTTGGGGAGTTACGGAAGCTACCTCCGTGTCAACTGCCTTGGTGTGCGCATAATCGTCAATGCACTCACCGAAACCGGATAGTGAAAGGAAAGTTGGCTTGCGCGAATCTATCGCCGAAACTCCTGGGTTGCGGGCAAAGCGGAAACAACGCCAGTTGGCGTCAAAGGGTTGCTGCACGATTCGGAGCACCGAACCGGTGTACAAAACCACGCACGTCGGCGCCGGGAGGGGTTTGCTGGCTCAGATACCAGAGAGCAAGCCCTGCGACGTACCTCGGACTGTTCGTTCGCAGGAGTGTTGAGTTGGTCGAAGAAGAGAATAATGGGAACTGCTCCCACCGCTCGCGAGAGAGCAGTCTGCACCTTCGCGGGATCGGGAGCCATTGTCGGGAGTCCTGGGTTGGCCATACTCTCGAAGCTGCGAATCTCAACCTCATGCCCATTCTCAAGAACACGGAAATCATTCTTCGTCAGCCCGTGCACGCGGTTTTTGTACCGGTCTTTCACTACCACCGGCACGCTTACTAGTTCTGTACTGGCGTGAAATGTCGAAGTATTTGGCTGTGGAGGCGTTTTTCCAGCGGACAGCATGCACGACAAGATGATGAAGAGAATCGCGAACAAAATAGAGGGAAAGTGCCCACATTTCTGGATCGATTCAGGCTGGCCACATCGCGGAGTCAGCAAGGCGCCAAGGTTTTCATCGGGAGTACCAAGCACTGCGAACTTTGCTCGAAGCCTCACAGCGATACCAAAGGCGGGCTGCACAGACGTACCAACCCTTGCCGCACTATCAAGTTGCGTGAACGGGAAATCGGAAGCTGTGCGATTGTTGACGTAAAATCCCTTTACACAAGCGACCGGGACGGAGCAGCATTCTGAGTTCCCATGGAAATGAAAGCGCTTTTCTACCACCGATTGATTCCAAATGGGTTAATGCGCGACTCTCGACGGAGTAAACGGGCTGATTACAACAGTTACACGGGTGCCTCATATCGAAGACAATTTCCTTTGAAATCTTGCCGTCGCGCATCTCAAAGATGTGAACCAGACGCATTTCAATCCTCTGCCCGGTGGAAAAATGAGGCCAGCAGCCATCACGCACCACCTCGAATGGCGGCCCAGAAATGACGGAAGAACAGGTCAAAGAACCAGACGAGCGGTCAGCTTTTTCGGACTCAGTCTTCGCGTCGTGCTGTAAGCACCGGCCTCGGACTCTACGGTTCTGTGCGAAACAAGCGTCTCAGATACGGAGGCCAAATGAAAGCAATGGCTTTGAAAAGAATCACTAGAGTGTTCTGCTTCACTTGGGATGCTGAGTCGTTGGCTCTGAAAAGCCGATGGTCGTTGCACCGTGCAGTTGCCACCTTGACCGTTGGTCTGCTAACAGCGTGCCCAATTGCAGCCGAATCGACGATCCAAGTGAATCCATCGGCTTCTGCGGCCAAACTCAATCACACTCCGGCACAGGCGCCTACAGCAGAGACCCGCGATCGAAGTGTGGAGACATTGGTGCTCGTTCGCCACGCCGAGAAACCAGCGGAGGGTCTGGGTCTTCTGACCTGCAAGGGCCTCAACCGCGCCCTCCTGCTACCGGACTTTTTCGCCTCCAACTTCCAGCGTCCGGACTACATTTTCGCTCCCAACCCAGCCGTGAAGGTGACTGAGATCCATGGAAATGGACAGCGGTACGATTACGTTAGACCTCTTCTGACGATTGGCCCAACCGCCGTCCGATTTGGGGTGCCTATCAGTACCCAGTTGCCGTTCAACGACCCGGGCCTGCTTGCCGATACCTTGCTCGATCCGCAATACCACAACGACACCATCTATGTCGCATGGGAACACACTAACCTGGTGGCATTCGCGGAGATCGTGCTGACGCGCTTTCACGACCCGACCCCGGTCCCACTGTGGCCTAATAGCGATTACGACACCTTCTACGTCTTAAGGATCGATTGGGGCAAGGTTCCCTCACTGAAGTTTGAAGTGCGATCGCAAAATATCGGACCGATCAGTGAAAATTGCCCGAAGGCGTCGAAGCCATAATGGGGATGCAACCAGCTTCAAGGAGCTTCGTGAGCTGTCGACTAACTGAACTCGGGTCGCTCGTTCGACTGTGATTACTCACTTGTGTCGGGGAGCCCTCGGTCACAGAGGCGAGGGCGATCAGGGGTGTACCCCCCGGAGGGGGTGGGGCGTTTCGCTATTAAGCAACTGTGCCCAATTTTGTCCCCACCTCCGGAGATCAAAGTTTTTTGGGCTCATGGTCTGCAGATGTGGAAATCGCGAATGCGATTTCCAAGCCTGGCGTCATCTGCAGGCCATTTAGTTTCAGGCGGCCGTCGGTCGAGTGATTCTAAGCTCTCGGTCATGAGTCATAGGCTCCACAGCGACCTCCCTGACCTCCGAAAGCCTGGCTAGGGCAAAGGCTTGTCAGGACGAAGATGTGGTCAGTCGTGTTCTGGCAGGTGAATCGGCGCTTTTTGAGATTCTGATGCGCCGCCACAATCAGCGGATCTATCGCATCGTGCGCGGCATTCTCGATAACGATGGGGAGGCCGAAGATGTGATGCAGGACGCTTACGTTCGAGCCTACCAACACCTTGGGCAATTCGAAGGCCGCTCGACATTTGTCACGTGGCTGACGAGAATTGCCATGCACGAGGCATCCGCACGTATGGACCGCCTGAAACGCCAAACTAGCCTCGACTCCGAACCAGTATTCACTGAGATAAAGACGACGGCTTCGACTGACAATCCCGAACAAGCGGTGGCGAATCGGGAATTACATGACACGCTTCAGTCCGCCATACTGTCTCTTCCGCCCAAGTACCGTATCGTTCTTATGCTTCGCGATGTGGAGGAGTTAACGACGTCTGAAGCTGCCGACGTCCTCGAGATCTCGCCGGAAGCCGTGAAAGTGCAGTTACACCGCGCAAGGGCCATGGTGAGGCGCGCACTTTTTAAGCAGACGGGATCGTGCGCTCGTGAGTTATTTACATTTCCTGCAACACGTTGCGACCGCGTCGTGGCCGCGGTGTTAGCGCGGATCTGAGCCAGTCGCATCGAAGGTAGGCCTTTGCAAGAAGCCCGCGCGGGGTTCGAGCGCGCGGCATCGCTAAACGCGCAACGCACGAGAGCGGGAGCTCCTCCGCCAGCGCGCCCGAGCTTGCGTGGCCGACTCAACGCCTCGCTATCCGCGATGACGAAGTAGTGCGTTTTGAGCCTTGCGCGCTCTTCGCCTGCGAAACGCATCTTTCTCTCAACGTTTACTGTGGCCGGTACTCGGCCTCCGGACCCAACCTCGACTGGTAGAACGCACTGGCCGATTACGATGCGCGGATTGCCGTATCGTTCGGCATCATTCCGCTGGCGTTGGGATTGGCGCAAGTAAGATCACGTACTTCGAGTCTGACCAACCTGCCGGCTTCCGGGTGTCTCCGAATGGGAAGAATATCCTTTTGGTTCGCCGGCACGATGATTGCGATGTTGTTTTATTTCACGACGCAGCGCAGGCAGAGAAGCCAAGTAGCAAGGCTTTCTGACCTCAAGGGAATGCCCAAAAGCGATGCTCCAGGGCCGAACGATGCCTTAGCACATTGCGACCTCCAGCCAGGAGTCCGACGCGCCCGAACCGAACCGTGTGGTTCTGTTGCACGTTGGCTGAATTGGCTACGAGTGCTTCGGCGAAGCCCGGTTGAGAAGCTGCACTAGCGGCTGACCGGAAGCGGGCGTCTTCGCCGCATGGCTCAGGATGATTTGCTTTGCGTTCAGTTCCTTGCCGTACAAGTTCTGGTTGGCATGGTTATCGGAGCGCAGCGTGGATCCGCTCAAAGATACTCCAGCGAATATCCCACGATTGAGCGACCAGGAAAGGATCTCAGCTTTCATGACGATGTCGGTCTCCGTTGTGGTAGTGCGACCTACCGGCCCGGCCGCAACTGAAGCGTCGCCTCCCAGCTTCACTTTGCTCGACATAACCGAAGTGGCACCCTTCTCGTTCATGACAAGTAGGACAAAGTCTGTGGCTTGCCCGTCGATCTGAAAGCCGAAGCTGCCGCCCTCGATCGCGTACATCGCCGGCGCAGACCACGACCCCCGAAAGTTTGATCCTGAGCGACACGTCATGACCCCGCGACCGTAGCTGGCACCCACAATGAATGCGGCCTTCTTCTCTGAGGGAACCACAATGATGCAGTTTGCTTTGTTCAACAGGTCGAGGGGAATCCCTTCGTCCGGCATCCCCAAGACCTCACTAAGCACAGAGTAAGCATCCTCGAGCCGATACTCTTCCTTGTCCTGTGCTGTGGACGCGAACACCGAAAAAAGACAAACCGTGAAGACAACCCATTTGCTCATGGTGTTTTTCATCGAAGCTGCAAGAACCGTTCAGAGATATCTGGTGCCGGGCACTCGAATATGGAACTCCTTAAAAGGCAGCTAGGTCTTTCAGCATCTTGAGAGGTGTTCCAAAGATCAGTTGGCAATCTTCAGGAGCGATAAAATGCCATCGACCTTTGCCAGCCCACCCTGTGGCCTCCAAGCTCTATGTAGGTCTGCCGCGGCCTGTTTCCTGCGTGCTCACGATTGCGTCCTCAACCACTGCACACAAATTCGCGCGTACCTGGATACAGGGGAATGTGAGGAACGGCTAGCTCACCGTAATTACTTGCGGAGGACGATCGAAGTATCGTTCGTGAATAACGCTAAACAGGTAGAAATGGCGGGCTGCGCTAACTCTTTCTAGGATAGAGTGTCAATTCGCCAGGTTGAGCTTCTTCAAGAGCGCGGCATATCGCGAGTCGTTGTGGAGGTTCTTCAATAGGGGGTCCACTTTCGTTGCGATCAGACCGCCGTCACGTTGGGCATAAGCTCGGTCTAGCCACTCGAACGCATCGTCGGACTGGTTCCGGAAAGCATAGACTTCGGCGGTTAAATACACACCAGTTGCATGGTATTTCGCAATCAACTCGCTCAATGCGGCATCCGACTCTTTTTCCCGGCCAAGCGCATGGTATGCCATCGCATAGAGAGCTGCTCGTTCAGAATCAAGGCGTACTCGCTCAATTTCAGGCAATGCATCACTAGGCCGTCCCTGCATGATATGCGCGGCCATTCCTGTCGATTTAGTGGAGAGCGAATCGTTCGGGCACGAGAAAGGCGCCTTCACTGGGGCCGTGGCGCAAAAAATTGGCCGCTTCGAAATGGCTGATACCGAGACCCTGTTCCTTGATGAAATCGGGGAGCTGCCGCTGAGAGTGCAGCCGAAGCTGCTCCGGGTTCTGCAAGAAAAAGAGTTCGAGCGCCTGGGAAGCTGTCGGACCCATCAGGTGAACGTGCGCGTGATTGCTGCCACGAATCGCGACTTGGTCCAGATGGTTGCGCGTCATGAATTCCGCAGTGATCTTTACTATCGGCTGGACGTATTCCCTATCATGGTCCCGGCTCTACGAGAGCGCCAGGAAGACATACGTCAGTTGGTCCAACACTTTGTCGGGGTGTTTTCCAGGCGAATGGGGAAGCGCATTGAACAGATACCAGAAACAACGATGAATACATTCATTGCTTATCATTGGCCTGGCAATATACGGGAGCTTCAAAACCTAATTGAACGCGCCGTGATCAGATCCACCAATGGAGTGCTTCCGAATCCCCTTTCGATATCACCGACGAATACCATCAGCGCGGTTTCCTCACTAGACATATCGCCCCATGACCAAGCAGCCATAATTTTGCAGACGTTGGGAGGCCGTAAATGGAACCGTAGGGGGGCCCCCAGGTGCTGCCGCAAGGCTAGGGCTTAAACGGACGACATTGATCGCCAAAATGAAGAAACTCGAAATTTACCGACCACGGTATCAACGAGCCATGAATGAGCTTAACGAGCGACTTGAATTAACCAATTGAAGCGTCGTTGAGTTGTGTGTTCGGATGTTCGCTAATCCTGGAAATTGATGGGGCCTTGGAGCTGTTTAGTCGCATGAAGTTGAGTGCCTCCGCAATGGAACAAACGAGCATTTAAGAAATGAATCGCTCGCTAGATAGTAGTTATTGGACAGCCCGGCCGCGGATTTGTCATTTATTCCCACAAGCTCCGTCGGAAACAGGAGAACCGCAGGACGCGGAAGCGAGTTCAGTGCGCTTCATCGTTTACCCGCGTCTGGTTCGTAATCCAGTTCACTTCCCATGTCTTGCCTCCATCGTCCGAATATGCCTGTTCAAAGTGGGGCGTGCCAGTGGTCATGTTCGTCCAAAGAAATCGAACCAGCACTGACCTTCCCTTCCATAGTTCCTGGTCATAGAACTCGCCCTGCCCATTCTTGAATTCGCCGACCATGGGTAGTACGGGTTGGCCTAGAGTGGGATCTTTGCTATTAGCCCAATAAATTCGCCACTGATGGGTTCGCGGATTGTAGAGACGTAGGGTCAGACCTTCAATGTGACCTGTCGGGCTATCGGTTTCGAATTCCTCCAAATTAGCGCGGCCGTCCCAAACCTTTCGAGTCACCGAAGTGCCGTCAAATTCGACCCAGGTCTTGGACCCAACCAGGCGATCCTGGAGGCGCGATAAATGAATCTTCCAGGTGCCAATCTCGAAATCAAAACCGTGTTGCTGCACGTCCTGCCCTGCAGAAGTGAGCTGAATGCTCGCTGTCGATGCGTCTGATGCGTTTGCCACCCGCGTGTCCGTCGCGATCCAGTTCACTTCCCACGTCTTGCCCCCGTCGTCGGAGAAAGACTGCTCAAACCGGCACGAATTAGGAGTGATGTCTGAAATAACAAAACGAACAAAGATGGCCCTGTCGTTGAATGTTTCCTGGTCAAAGAATTCGCCGCGTCGATTCTTGAACTCGCCGACCGTGGGTTGACTTAACGTTCCGTCGTTACTATTAGCGAAGTTGAGGCTCCACTGATGCGTCTTCGGGTTGTACAGGCGCAACGACAACCCTTCGATATGGCCTGATGGACCATCGACCTCGAGTTCGACCAAATTGGCGCGGCCGTCCCAGACTTTCCGGACGACGGTTGTGCCGTCATATTCGACCCAAGTGGTGGAACCAGCTAGCGGATGCACCAGGCGTTTCACGTGGGTCTTCCAACTGCCAATCTCGAAGTCGAAGTCGTGCTGTCCATCCTGTTCTGTGAGCTGAGGGCTGGCTCCTGGCGCGGCTGGATTAAACCGTGCGAACTCCGGCACAGGCAGCAAAGCGGCAATCAGGCTGAACAAAAGCAGGCATTTTAAGATGGGTTCGGTCGTGTTCATCACTTACTCCTAAGATTTGTCAGTCCGGCCCGCCGGCGATCTCAAGCCGCGCATACCGCACTGGCATTCCTTCGCCGTGCCGGAAATTAAACCCGCATAATGGTCTCTTGCAATAACCACTCTGCCGTGATGCAATATAACCACTTTGGGATTGACATCAAATGAAAGGCATTGCTGCCACCTTCCTTCCGCCAATTGCGCTCGACTACCGCTCAAAGACCCCGCTGTATGGCCAGCTCTATGAATGGTTTCGGAAAGCGATCTTTGCAGGCCAATTGCGGCCTGGACAAAGGGTGCCATCTACCAGGAGCTTGGCCACAGAGTTGAAGGTCTCTCGCATCCCGGTCCTGAACGCATATGAGCAATTGCTTGCCGAAGGCTACTTCGAAAGTTTTGTTGGAGCCGGCACGTGTGTGGCGAGATCAATCCCGGAGGACACTTTGATCGCTGCGGCTAGGAAAGCGCGGAGGGGATCACCAGAAAAAGCTGAAAAGCGAGGTTCCCGCCGAATGTCCCGTCGCGGGACGACGCTGACGCAGTTGCCACCGCAAACGTGGTTGGACAACCTGGGTGCGTTTCGAGTGAGCCTGCCCGCCCTCGAACATTTTCCAATTAAGATCTGGTCAAAGCTAGTGGCCCGACACTCCCGAAGGCCGCCGACTGGCCTCATGGCGTACGGCAGACCCATGGGCTATCTGCCATTCCGCGAAGTCATCGCGGAGTATCTGGGCACGGTTCGCGGGGTACGGTGCGAGCCATCGCAGATCCTGGTGACAACAGGCTCCCAACAGGCCTTGCAGCTTTCCGCCCAGGTCCTGTTGGATCCTAAGGATCAGGTGTGGATAGAGGAGCCGGGTTATCCCAGCGCGCGTCACGCTTTCATGACGGCCGGGGCCCAGGTGATTCCGGTTCGAGTTGATCACGATGGCATGGACGTAGCAGAGGTCATTCGCCGCGGTCGCGACGCGCGAGTTGTTTACGTGACGCCATCGCACCAATACCCCATGGGCATGACGATGAGCGCCACCCGCCGCATGCTCCTTCTCAATTGGGCGGCTCGCGCCGGCGTCTGGATCATTGAAGACGATTACGACAGCGAGTATAGATTTGGAACCCGTCCTATTGCGTCGCTGCAAGGCATGGACTCGGATGAGAGGGTCATCTACGTCGGAACGTTCAGCAAGGTCCTGTTTCCGGCGCTACGTCTGGGTTACGTGGCCGTCCCCAAGGATTTGGTGCCTGCTTTCTCTGCCGCCCGCGATTCTGCTGACGTCTTTTCTTCGACTCTGTACCAGGCAGTCGCTACCGATTTCATACGGGAAGGACACTTCGCTCGACATATACGTCGAATGCGAATGCTTTATATGGAGCGCCGTACCGAGTTGGTGAAAGCGATTGACAGCCAGATGGGAGATACGCTCGAGGTGATTGGCACCGAAGCAGGGATGCACCTGGTGGCGCTTCTACCACGTGGTATCCGCGATGTTGCAATTTCGACGGAGGCTGCACGAATGGGTATTTGCGCAATGCCTTTGTCATCGTGTTATATGCAACCTCCCACAAGGGGTGGCTTCGTTCTGGGCTATGGCGGTGCGAATACACACCAGATTCACGACGGCATAAGCAAACTCAGGATTAGCTTACGGAGTGCGAGGGCTCTGATCTGAGAAGCGCGCGCCGTCGACGCGCTATCGACGATAGCAGTTGTTCGCGGGGTTAGATAATTTGGGATGGCAGAGTCCGAGTAGTAAACAAATTGTGAATTTTGCGGCGGACCGGTTCTTGTCTGGCCGATAGGTGCATACGATATGCACCGCGAAAGACGTTCTGGCCACGCCTTGCTTCAAAAAATGCAGACCCCTATCGAGGAGTCAGTGAGAGGAGGTCACATGACTAGCAAGTTTTTCTTCATGGTCGCCGTGGCTGCGGTTCTAACTCTCCTGGTCGGCACGGCAGCTACACAAACAGTCATCCAAAAAGAAGAAGGAGACGACGAAGGTTACATTAGCGCGCTGCCCCCTTCACAAATCGACAATTCCGGTACCCCCGGACAAGGTTCTCCCACCGGACAGGGTAAGCCACCACGAGTGGGAACCAATCGCCGCGTCAATGATCCTCAGCAAGGTTTTCCCAACGGATTGTTCGGCCGCTCGGAGACAACTTCAACCGGGACAACCGACGGACAGTTCCTGGTATTTGGTTGGAATGACGCCCAGGGTTTCTGCGGACCCCCTTTCGGGGCTGCATGCACTCCCCCGACGCTTCCTGGTCTTTCCGGATTTGGCTACTCGTCCGACGGCGGAGTGACCTATGTTGATGGCGGTGCCCCACCGGTGGTCAATCATGCCTTCACGCGCGGCGACCCCTGGCTTGACCGAGGCGGATTCGACAACGTTACCTTCTATTACGCAAATCTGTCCGTGGATGACCGCAATGCGAGCAACCTCGGAGTCAGCGTTCACCGTGGGCATTTTGTGGGCGGTGTATTGAACTGGGAAGACATCCAGGTCTTTAATGCACTCAACGCGCCCAACGACCTATATGACAAGGAAGCGATTGCGACTGCCAAGGATCGGAGTGGTGCGGGTTATGTTACCGTGACCAACTTCATTGCAGTATGCGGCTTTCCGCAAGCGGGCGCCGGACAGATCGAATTCTGGCGTACGCACGATGCAGGAGCCAGTTGGCAAGGGCCGGTAGTTGTGAGTCCCGATCAAACAATCCCCAACGATCCAAATAATCCCAATTGCGGCTCCACGCAAATCTTGCAGCAAAGTTCCAGTCCTGCCATTGGACCTAACGGAGAGGTTTACGTGGTGTGGCAGTTCGGACCAACTTTCAATGCAAATTTGCCGGGTGGGCTCAGTACGAACGCCGACATTGAGTTTGCTCGCTCCCTGGATGGAGGACTAACGTTCTCCACGCCTGTCAGCATTGCGAGCATCAACTCGATGCGCCGCAACGCACCGGTGGGATACAACCGGGCTCGCATTAACGATCACCCACGTGTCGCGGTAGCGACTTCAGGGCCGAACAAAGGACGCGTTTACGTGGTTTACTATAGCGCGCTAGCACCAGTGGCGGTTCCTCCAAGTACCCAGTCACTCACCTCCTCACAAGTGTTCGTCGAATTTTCCGACGATCAGGGTCAAACCTGGAGCCCGGCAATCGCGCTCGCTCCTGCGCCGCCAGCCACCGGAATTAAGCGTTGGTGGCCTGTAGTCAGTGTGGAACCCGGTGGCAATGTAGACGTCGTGTACTACGAAAGCCAGGAGACATCGATTGGGACGACTTGTAATCGCGGTGGCCGCAAGGGACCGGCAGTTTCTCTGGTCAACACGATTTGGGTGCAATCCACCGACGGTGGCTCTACTTTCGCTTTACCCACGACAGTCAGCACGGCGACCTCGAACTGGTGTACGACAGTCAGTAACATTGTGCCCAATTTCGGAGACTACATTGGCAGCTTCAGCGGCGGTAACCACCTCTTCCCGGTCTGGGGTGACGGCCGGAACGGAGTGCCTGATGTTTTCACTGCACCAATTCTGGGGGCAGGAAAGTCAGGAAATTGAGCTCGATAAGAAGGTTGAAACCCGGAAAGGCCCAATACGCCTCCTTTTGGCGAGAGGGGTCCTTCTTTGTCGGCAGAAAATCAACTGCACGAGCTTGAACTGCCGTTAAAGCCCTCCGGAACTTCGCGCGGCGAATAGTTGTCCCAGATCTGAGAAGCGCGCGACGTCGACGCCTCGGTATACGTGGACGGTGGATTCGCAGTGAGGACGAAGAAGAACAAGGAATTCGCCCTGCGGCCCGGTAACCACGACATCGAGTTGTTCAGAATCCGTGCCGTGCTGGCAGTTCTGACGTATTGCGCCAACGCATGGGGCCACGCCCAGAAGGGGCTTTGTTCTCGCGAGTTCATCACAGCAAGCGGTGCCGTTTGTCATCGAGTTGTAAAGAAGCTGTAGATGTTTCGTGATGTCTCAAACAGCCAGTGCCTCGGCGTTGCAGCTCCAAAGTCTGCTTCTGAATTAACGACCGCGCCTTTCCGGCCTGACGAAAGTAGAATATTGACCGCCGTCCAACATTGAAATCTGGGCGTTGAGAGAGATGCCTCCTGGTGGAAAAACCGAGAGTCCCTTAATCCGACACGTCGGCGAAAGAGGTATGAGATCGACATTGGTCGGTATTGTGGTCAATCTCTGTCTGGCGCTAACAAAATGCACCGCAGGTTTCTTTGGTCACTCGTTTGCCTTGATTGCCGACGGCCTGGAGTCGGCAGCCGATGTGCTAACCGGCTTGGTCGTCTATCTCGGATTGAAGATCGCAATAAGGCCGCCTGATAAGAATCACCCTTACGGGCACGGCAAGGCAGAGCCAATTGCTGCCCTCGCCGTCGGGCTTGCGCTGATGATGGCTGCTACTGCGATCGCTTTTGAAAGCATCCACGGCATTGTCACACCCCATCCAGCTCCTGCCCCATACACGCTGGTCGTTCTGGCAGGTGTACTCATCGTTAAAGAGCTCCTGTTTCGACACGTAAATAATGTGGGTGAATCAATTGGCAGCATAGCTGTAAGGAGCGACGCCTGGCACCATCGAAGTGACGCGATTACGTCTGCCTTTGCCTTTGCGGGGGTCTCGATTGCCCTCATCGGCGGCGAAGGATGGGAAGCGGCCGACCGTTGGGCCGCACTAGGTGCTGCGTGTGTAATTCTCCACAATGCCTGGCGGCAAATTCGGCCTGCCGTTCTCGAACTAGGCGACATCGCACCTGACCCTGGCACGGAGGCACAAATCCGAAGGATCGCTTCGCACGTACCTGGAGTGCTCGGTTTGGACAAGTGCTTCGTACGGAAGATGGGCTTCAACTTCTATGCAGACCTTCACATTGTCGTTGACGGACGGCTTTCTGTGCGGGACGGGCATCACATTGCCCACCAAGTAGAGGATAAAATTCTCCCTCCTCAGCAGAATCTGTGGGTTGATTCCGGTTCAGGTAGGCGTCCCAACGTGTGATATAGGGCTATTTCCATAGCTTCGTAGGTACGGAAGCCATAGGATCGTCTGGTGACCACTCGAATCTTGTTGTTGAGGCCTTCGACAGCGCCGGCAGAAACCTCGCCTTTGGCGCGGAACCAGTTCAGCAGGAGTTCCTCGTGGGTGCGCAGCATGCGAGCGACTTTCTTCATCGGCTCCAAACGGCTACGCATGGCCCGATAGCACCAGTAGTCAAGAAAAGCTCCCGCCCAGATCACCGATTGGTAGCGCCAGAAGTGGGAGAAGGTTTCCTTCAACTCCCAGGCGCGGGCTGTGGCCAGTTGGCTGGCCAGGAGGGCGTCAAGTTTTTGTCGGGCCCTTCCGCGAACCCGGCTGCCCCGGCGCAGCAGCGGCCAGCGCATGTGCTTGAGCTTCTGCGCTTGCTGCTGGCTGTGCGCCCGCAGGCGTGTGCTCTCGGCACGGCGAACCTGATCTACCGCCTGGTTCAAGTGGGTGGTGATATGGAAACGATCCAATACGTGCAACACTTGTTCGGCTTCGCTCGCGATCACATTCAGGTAGGGCTTCCACATATCGCTGCAGACAAAGCGCAACCCTTGGATCACTTCCGGCCCCAGCGCCTTCAACCCACGCCGCAGCGTCGCCTCCGAGCGTCGTTTCCCGACCCACAGCAGACGTCGGCAAGACGCGTCGATCTGGTAGATCACGGTCAGGAAATTGTCTGCCCGCAGTCCGTGGCCCCAATGGATCTCATCCACCCCCAGCGATTCCACCGCTTGCAGTTCGCGGTGGCCCAAGCCCCATTGCACGAACCATTCCACCGAGCGATATACCGATTCCCAACTGGTCTGGAATACCTGCGCCGTCTCTCGCCAACTCAGCCGCCGCCCCCAGCGGGCCAGAAAGCCCATCATGGCGCAGGTCATCGGACGTTTCCCGTCACTCCACGGAATCTGCTCCACCACCACGCCATGCGCGACACACTCGACCCGCCGCGGGGCGTAGCGATACCAGGTAGGGATTCCCCACAACGGCACAAACTGCCAGCGCCGTTCCGGCAGACGGTCATAGCCCGGTGCCGGTTGCTGGCACAGCGAGCAGCGCCCGCGCATACCACGATGCGGCGCAATCCGGATCTCAATAAAGTCCGGCTGCCCTCGGCGGCAATGCATCTGTACCTCTTCGTAGACGAAGCCTGTAAAACGTTGTATTCGATTCAAGATGGTTTTAATCTGCAGTTGAATAGCTGATCCCCCGGCTGCTTGGTTTCTGTCCTCAGAAACAGCAGACTAAGCGACCTTGCTGGAGTTCAGCTATTCGTTATTTCGGGGATGAAATTAGAGAGTGAACCAGTCGTCGTCGGGGCGGTGGGAAAAGTGAAAATCCAGCCGCTTCTGCGGGATTTTCAAGCGGAGGGGGAAAGTCCCGCCCTTGGACTTTTCCACGGAGCTGCTTTTTCCACGGCCCTCTTACCCACAAATTCTGCTAAAGGGCCAAAATTCTTAAGGCTTTGCCCGCAGTTTCGGAAGTCCTGGTACATGTGGAACCGGAAGAAGAATTTTTTATCAAGCAGAGAGCTAGAGATCATCGTTAAGCAACGTATGTATTGGAGTTCGCAGGGCGCCCATTTTTTCCGCACTCGTTTGGTACTGGAAAAAAGCTCGAAATTTAGGCATGCGTTGGTAGAAGCGTAAAAGCGGGTAGAAGACCCCACGACTTTTGCATGACTCTGTTCCACTTAACTCAGTGAGTTGGTGTGGAAATGCAATCGTTTCTCATTTCCTTCGAGTTGCCGGGTCATCTAACGCACAAACTTGTAGCCTTGACCCCGTAACGTGTAGAGGTGCATAGGATTGCAGGTTCTCGCTCAAGTTTGCGCCTAAGAAGATGAAAGTGAAGATCAACGTTACGCGACAGCGGAGGATCCTGGTCGTAACCAAACACTTCCTTGAGGAGCTCGTCTCGCGAAACAACTCGGTCCGCGTTCTTTAGGAGGAATCGTAATATCTTGAATTCCAGCGGTGTCAGTCTGACATCTTCGCAGCCAATCAGGAATCGAACCACCCCAACGTCCACCAAGTTGACTGCGCTCAAGTCCAGAATTTTGCGCACGCAGCCGCCACTCATTGCTGACTGAATGCAGGCGATATCATCCGACTGAATCCGACCGCTTAGCCGCAGTCTGGTCACACATCCATCACAATGTCCTTCAATCCTTTAACATTTGATGGTCACCTCGGGCGGCGTCCGCGTTAGCGATTCGTTCCCACTCGAATCTGCATTTAGAAGCGCCATTCGTAAACCACTGACTCGCAAACTCGTTGTGATATCCACCCACGCGTCTCATCAGCAAAATGCCGGGCGTTCAGCAGACGGCATGAAAGCATGCGCGCGGCCAACCTGGATTGCCAGCCTTTTCATCAACCGCCTTGCCCGATAGATACCGCATTGTTGGCAACTGCGATGACCAAACCGAAAGTCAAGGTCCAAGCACCGAAGCCGTTTTCAGATTGAGCGACCTTGTATCGCAACGCGAAAGAACGACGACATTTGGCAGACCGGACTAGATTCTCGGCCCTAAAAGTGTGGTCGAATCGGGGCCAATGCAGAAACTCGGTTGCTCGGGGTCAAGTTGCCGGGAAACGACTGTTCCGCTCTCTTGCCTAAAACGCGTCCCGATGGGCTGGACACATGTAAGCGTAGCCGACAAACCGTCAAAGTGGATTGCTTCCGTGCAACCGACGACTCGCCAAGAATATTCGGTCCCCAAGAACATTCACGTCTTCTGTTGCAGTGGAATCCAGCACAATTCGTGCCGAACCCAATCATGACGTCGAGCGGTCTTGAACATCTAAGCGGAACAGATGGATGGCAGTGAGCCTGTATTTTCAATGAGTTAGTCAGACACAAGAATCCCAGTCGCAGATCAGCCCCAGCCCATTGTCCGGAAACTGCATTCGCTGCAAAGTGCGACCTGTCAGCCGGAATTACCGGCCATCAACAAAGGAGAGACTCAAATGAAAAGCGCACGCACCCTGATCACGATTGCCCTGTTGTTCACCGCCGTCAGCCTCTTTGCCCAGACCACCCGGAACCAGCTGCTCATGACCGTCAACATCCCCTTCGCCTTCGCCGTCGAGGACCACTACCTGCCGGCGGGCGAATACCTTGTTCTGACCGTCACCCCGGAGCGCTCGATCCGCATTGTGAGTATCGATGGCAAGCACTCCGCCGTCGTCAATACGCTGCCCAACTACGCCAGCCAACCCTCGGAGAACAGCCGCCTGGTGTTTCACAGGTATGGCGACGATTACTACCTGGTTCAGGTCTGGACCGCCGGGCAGAACGTGGCCCGCAACCCGCTGTCGAGCAAGCAAGCGATGCAGATCGCCAGCAGCGGCGGCAAGCCCCAGACCTTCACCGTCCTTGCACTCACCGATCACCGTTAACGAGTCTGCTGTAACTGAACGCATCGGGGCGCGTCCACCCGTCGCGCCCCTTTTTTTTTGTCTTGTCTCAGAACATCCAGCCCAAGACGCTCAGTAGTTCTCCACCATCCAGACATTGCTCTCGCCGGTCATGATATTCAGAGCGCCATGCTTCCCGTCCGGAGATGGAACTACCCAACCGATCGGGGCACTGCGATCGCCTTCCAGCAACACGTTCGCATTGCCCTCCCTGTCAATGCCCAGAATGACGGGCGCCCCCGTGGAAGTGACGCTGGCCGTAAGTACCACCTTGCTATCCGCGGACCAGTCTGCGCTTTTCAGAGTAGGCCAGTCTTTCACCACGACGTCTTTGGTGGCTCCTGAATCAATGGAGACGAAACGCATCTGGCCTTTCTCCCCGTTGGTGACCAATACCAGGGTGGAACCATCCGGCGAAAAGCCCGAGTTGGCATCACTGGGCAGCTTCGACACCAGGCGGCCCTTACCTTGGCGAAGATCGAAAAGGTAAAAGAAGCTGCCAGAGGCCAGTAATTCGTTCAGCATGCACACCCGTGACGGAGGCTTCGCGCATATAAGGTTATTAATGCCGGGTTCGCTCAGCATCATGCGGGGCGCTCCGCCCGCAATCGGAACCGCCATAAGGTCAACCGGAGCGCCGGCATCATCGGGCTTGTCGGTGACGCCGTCGAGAATCTCGCTGCCATCGCCGCTCAACCTTGGGAAAACGACTTCGACCTTACGCCACTCGTTCAACACTTCGGGCGTAGTAGCGTCGAGATCCTGCTTGTAAATCTTGTGCATTCCGTCGCGGGTGGAAACAAACACCGCTGCCTTGCTGTCCGCCGTCCAGTCAGCAGCCCAGAAGTCCACACTCTGGTCAATCGTCAGGCGTCGCGGCGAACTCATCTTTCGGGAGTTGCCATCAAAGTCGCTGACAAAAACCTGGGCTGAAACGTTACTTCGCCAGAAGACCAGGCGCTTTCCGTCTCTGCTGGCGCTGAATCCACCGATCCATCCCAAACCGCGAAGCATCTCTCGCGGTTCCCCGTGTGCTTCGCCTGTATTCTGATCGACGCCGATTGACCAAATGGCGTCATCGTGCCCTCCTTTTCGCTTCTGCGATTGCAAAGCAAAATACAGGCGACCATTCGGAGCCCAATACAATGGAGGCGGCAGAAGCTGGACATAAGCGCCTGGAACAGAATCCATGCGGTCGTCTTGGAACAGGAAGCGTGCGTCGCTGCCATCCGCCTTTCGGCTATACACAAGAAACCTGTCGCCAGTCGAAGAGTTAGAAGGAACGCTCTCACGCTCGATGTAGGCGACGCGCCGTCCGTCCGGCGACCAGGTTGCCGACCATGCGTCGGTTTCCTTTCCTGAGCGCTCCAGTTTCCGCTCCACCAGACGATGCGCGTTCCGCCCATCCGCCTCAGCTAGCCAGAGCTCCCGGTCGTAGTCGGAAGAGCCAACATGTAGAAACGCGATTTGTGACCCATCCGGCGATACGACTCCATCTTGTGCGTCCTCCAGCAGCATCTGCGGTCCGCCCCCCAGAATCGATACCCTCCAGATTTTCGCTTTATTTTGCGGTCTCTCGCGGTTAGTAAGCAGCAGATGCGTGCTGTCGGGATACCAGCTGGTAGGAACTCCGTCGAAACCCTTGGGTAGTACCAGCGGCCTCGTCTCCCCGCTGTCGATGAGCCGGATATACACGCCCGTCTGATCGGAGTACGCCACGTACTTGCCATCCGGAGAAATCACCGCACCGGTTACAGGCACGTCGGGAGGATTGGCGGTGATCCGTTGAGCAGTCACTTGACGAGTAGCTGCCGGCCGTACCCACCATGCAAGACCGCCACCCAGCGCAAGTAGCGCGATCCCGGCTGCAGCCAAATGCCATAGGCGAATTTTCTTTCGCCAAAAAGGTGGCTCATCGATCGGCGCCTCCACAGTCGTCAGTTCCTCAGCGACAGAACCAGGCTGGACCGACCGAAGTGCAGCCGTTTCGACACTCACCGCTGCCAGCTCCGCAACCGGCGGATCAGGCGCAGTAACGGCCACAGTTGCCAGAAATCGGTAACCCCGCTTCGCCAGCGTCTCGATGTAACGTGGATTGTCGGCGTCGTCGCCGAGAGCCTGCCGCAGCTTGCGGATGGCTGAGTTAAGGCCAACGTCAAAGTCGACGAAGGTGTCGGCCTGCCACAATTTCTTGCGCAGGTCTTCGCGGGATACAAGGTTTCCTGAGTTAGCAACTAACTCCACCAGCACCCGGAAAGGCTGTTCTTGCAGCTTGATTCGCACTCCGCCTTTGCGCAGTTCTCCTTCCCGTTCGGAGAGTTCGAAAGGCCCGAAGCGAAAGACCCGGTCGCGCGAGATCGACGGCTCGGTGGGCACCTGCACCTCGCTAGTGGGGATATGTTAACCCGACTCCAGGTCTGCCGTAGGGGTTTATTCGGACAAGAACCCTGGCGACAATACTCCGCGTAGCAACAAAAAGCTTTCCTTGCGAATAGCGGGCAAATCAGAACTAATCCACTTTGACGAAAACGCCCTACACTGAGATTTGATATCTCACGACTCACGTGTCCGACATGCCGACTATACGACCATCTCTAACAATGTTGTGAGTGTCAAGAGTTTTTGAGCACACTACTCCCGGCCCTCCGAGGAGAGCGCCATTTCGCTCTCGTTGAAAACTCTTCATCGTCGACCCAAGCTCGCGTCTAATCTTTCGGGCGGCACTCAGTCCGACCCAACCATCTCTCCGATCACAACTGCGATCATGATTACCACTTCGAACTCCCTCTCAGAGGGAGCGGGAGGTCCAATCAAGTGGGCGGTGATTTACTGCACACCATGGACGTAGTCGGACTCTCCCGCGTGCGAACTGAATTTCACAGTCTGTTGATAATCCCGTTGCGTACGCCACATCCAGTAGAGCGAGACCGCTAGCTTCCTCGCCATCGCTACCTTGGCAATCCGTCGTTCGCGTCGCATCGCCAAGTGGATATACCGGCGTCGCCAGTCGGGGTCGCGCTGTACCGCAGCCTGCGCTGCCTCCACCAACAGGAAGCGCAGCAGAGAATTGCCCTGCTTGGTGATATGTCCCAGCCGCCTCCGCTCGGCGCTGGAGTCTTCACAAGGGATCAGCCCGACATAGCTGGCGATCTGTTTGCCACAAGCAAAGCGCTCCGCGGAGTCGATGATCAGCACGAAGGCCAGGGCTGTAGTAGGTCCCACGCCAGGATGCGTCATCAGGCGCAACACCTCGGGCCGTTGCTTGGCTTCCTGCTCGACGACGGCGCTCAACTCCTCGATCGTCGGGCTCAGTCGATCCAACAGCTCCAGTAAGTCGTGTCGGCGCCGTGCTGCCCAGGGAGCCAGCGGAAGCGACTCTAACTGGGCTCGCCCCGACTTGCTCCACAGCGCCTGCTTGCGGCGTACTCCTTCATTCATGGCCACGGCCTGCAATTGATTCATGATCCGCGTGCGCATCTGCACCAGCCGATGCCG
>Ga0310914_10000337_pt1 | contig 26069 bp, 26 predicted proteins | sample GREbulkMGAN108_FD_203450 | JGI IMG/M metagenome (GOLD analysis project Ga0310914, IMG submission 203450) | Lab enrichment of tropical soil microbial communities from Luquillo Experimental Forest, Puerto Rico - GRE.bulkMG.AN108 | ecosystem: Environmental > Terrestrial > Soil > Tropical forest >... | reverse complement strand
CGATGGCTTGGCGTGCCTCCAGCGGACTGGGCGCGGTGGTGTCGACGACGGTGCCCTCGACGACCACATATTGGTAGGGCGGCTCTTCGCGCTGCACGACAAGTGTCACCACGCCGGCCCGCTTGATGAGCTTGGCTTTGCGCCGCGATGCGTCGGTGTTGATGCGGATGTTCCCGCCGGGACTGTAGTGATACCAAATCGGCACACTGGCCGGCGGGCGGCCGTCTTCAGCAGCGACGGACAGCACCGCAATATGCCTTTCTGTGAGAAACCGCTCGCGCTCAGACTCGGTCAATACTCTGGGCATTCTTGAAGGAACCTCCTGGTTCACCGGCCCGCACCGATTCGTCATCGGGTGGGCAATTCGCGCAGTTGTCGTTTTCCTTGGCTGCAAAGCCTTTGTTGATGAACAAAATCTTCATGCTCGCGGGTGCCTCTGTCGGTTCATGGGTACCTCCTCTCTTCTCAATGCGGCGGGTTCCGTCTCTCGCTGGGCTGCAACATCATTTGGCGACGTGCGGCCCAGGACACCGAGCACGCCCGTCAAGATCAGGGGCATCCGTGCTCGTTTGAGCGTGCGAGCAATCGAATTCACGCTTACCTCACACTCCGTGCCTCCACCGACCCAAGGTCCTTGGCCGGCGGCGGCCGACAACATCGATGACAGTGACTGTCATGACAGTACCATCGATGACAGCGACTGTCATCATCTACCATCGACGCCATGGGCCGGTGGGAACCGAATGCGCGTGACCGCCTGCAACGGGCGGCCTTGGAGCTCTACAGCGAGCAGGGGTTCGACCAGACGACGGTGGCTGAAATCGCTCAGCGGGCAGGGCTGACCGAGCGGACATTCTTCCGGCACTTCGCCGATAAGCGTGAGGTGGTGTTCTGGGGCGAAAACGCGCTGCATGAGCTTTTCGTTGATGCCGTCGCCAACGCTCCTGACTCGGCCTCGCCGCTTGAGGGCATCGCTGCGGGCCTCGAAGCCATCCTCGCCTATTTCGAGCACATCCCTCGCGAGTCGGCTAGGCAGCGCCAAGCCGTTATTACCGCCAACGCAGGGCTTCGAGAACGGGAGCTAACCAAATATTCAAGCCTCGCCGCCGGGATAGCCGACGCGTTGCGCCGCCGCGGCACCGCAGAGTTAGCCGCGGATCTGACCGCAATGACAGCAGTCTCGGTCTTCAAGGTCGCCGTCGAAAGCTGGATCGACGCCACCGACGACCGCGACCTGTCACAACACATTCACGGATCGCTTGACGAACTCAAGACCCTGGTCGCGGATGGCTAACCATCCCGCAGCCCGGTCGAACATGTGCCCAAGCCCAGAGCAACGGGTTACCAGCACCGACTCCGTGTGCCGACAAAACAACACCGAACCCTGCCCCCGGGGAACTTCGTCAAGCTCGCCGGGTTGACAGCGTTTCGCCGCACCTGGCATTCAGCTCCTGTGTGCCGCAGGTCGGCACGTGGACTGTGCGCCCAGCTGCGTGCCGCGCATTCTCGAAGGGAACCCGAGACTGACAGTGCCCGGCAAGACGGCACACCGCGCTTAGCGAAACCGCCCGGAGGTACACGATGGCATTCACTTTTCCCGTCAACGTTCATGAGTTGATCGGAGAGCGCGAATCACAGTGGATTGGGATCGGTGTGCCCGCACAGGTCATCGCGGACGTTCAAAGCCGGGTTGTGGACATGTGGCTCGACGGCCCTGGTGGCTGGGCGAACGAATGGTCGGCCGCCGCCTCCGACGCCGAGCGGGGCGGCGACCTCCTGCAGGCGTCCCTGCTGTATGGCATCGCCAAATTCCCCGTCCTGGCCGGTGAACCCCATCGCAAGGCCTACGCCAATCAGTTGCGCACCTATCTGCAAGCTTCCGACGGTTTCGAGGTCGGCTTCCAGCGCCATCTAGTCGATGTGAGTTTCCGCGGTTCAGTCGCACAGGTGCCCACACACGTTTTCCAACCCGCCGGTTTGCCCGACGACGCGCCGCTGGTACTTCTGCTTAGCGGCGTTGACACCTGGAAGATGGAGATTCACCGCTTGGCGGTGGGCACGGCGCAAGCCCTTGGCGCTCGGGTGGCGACCGTGGACATGGCTGGCACGGGCGAGTCGACCGTCCCCAATGGAACTGACGGTGAGCTTTACCTGGCAGGGGTCCTTGACTGGCTGCGCACGCGGTTTCCCGCGAGCCGCAAGGCCGGTGCCGTCGGGTTCAGCTTCGGCGGACACTGGACAACAAAGCTCGCACTCACCCACCGTGTGGATGCCGCCATCAGCGTCGGCGGCTTGGTCGATGCAGCTTTCGGCACCGAAAGCGTGTCGCAGCTACAGTTCGGCATGAAAGACATCTTCGCCAATTCTTTACATCTCGACGCCGAACCCACCATGGACGACGTCATCGCCGCAATGGCACCGTTCTCATTGCGTGCCCAAGGCCTGCTTGACGATTGGGGCGATAACCCGGTGCCGTTCCTGACGGTCAACGGCGACCGTGACCCCCATGTACCGAACAGCGACGTGACGGTCTTCGCCGACCGCCCGGAGACGATCGCCCGCCTGGTGCCCGGTGCGACGCACTGCGCAGCGGAAGCTCTCGGGGAGGTCGTCCCGTGGATGCTGCAGTGGCTGGGAGCGCAGCTGTCGTGACAGCACCAAATTCGGTTGCCGGCAGTGACCTCGTCGAAGTAACGCCCGGCGTTTATGCATGGGTACAGGAGGACGGGTCCTGGTGGGTCAACAACGCCGGAGCCGTGATTGGCGAGGACGGCGTCATACTCATCGACACCTGCGCAACCGCCAAGCGAACCCACGCGTTCCTGTCAGCGGTCGAACGTGCTGCCGACGGCGCGACTGTGCGCGTCGCGGTCAACACTCACCTACACGGCGACCACACCCATGGCAATGCGCTGTTGCCAGACTCCGCAATCATCGTCGGGCACCAGTCAACCCGCGATGGCATCCTCAACGACACCGTCCTCACAGGCGCACCACCGATATGGGACCCTATGCCGTGCTGGGGAATTGACCATCACCGCGTCCCGACAGTGGTCCCACACGGCGACCTCACCCTCTACACCGGCGAACTTCAGGTGCGGGTGTGCCACCCGAGCTTTCCCGCCCACACCACCGGCGACTTGGTGGCCTGGCTGCCGCAGAAAGGTGTGCTATTCGCCGGGGACCTGCTGTTCAACGGCGTCACGCCGCTGGTGTTCATGGGTTCGGTCGACGGCGCAATACGCTCGCTAGACTGGATCGCCAGATTCCCTGCGGGACATATTATCCCGGGCCACGGGCCGATTATCACGGGGGAGGAACTCGAGCCGGTCCTGGCCGCCCACGACCGCTATTACCGGTTTATTCGCGAAACAGCACGCCAGGGCCGCGAAGCCAACCAAACTCCGCTGGAGGCCGCAAGATCTTGTGATCTAGGCGAATTCGCCGAATGGAGCGACTCCGAACGACTCGTGTTGAACCTGCACCGAGCTTATTGCGATGCGACCGGCACGACTATCGACTATGTCGCGGCGTTCACCGATGCCGTCGCGTTCAATAACGGTCCCCTGCGCTGTATCGCCTGAGCACGAACCTGCCGGTAAACACAAAGGAACACAATGCGTTTCGCCAGCTACATTCATCCCGCTGATGGTGAACGCGCCGCCGTACTCAACGGCGAGAACCTGCACGCGCTGGAGGCTGGCATCAGGCTGATCGATCTCCTCGGCGACGACGGCGAGCGACTCGACGCGGCCGGGCGGCGGGCGCTGCACGACCCGCACCAGGTGCGGGCGATCACCGAGGTTACGTTGCGTGCACCGATCCCCCACCCGCCCACCGTGCGCGACTACATGGTGTTCGAGCAGCACGTCGCAGGAGTCGCCAAGCTCACCGGTCCGGAGGCCACTGTGCCGGCGCAGTGGTACCGGGCCCCGGCTTTTTACTTCACCAACCCCTACGCGGTGATCGGCCCTAACGACCCGGTACCGATCGCCCCGGGCAGCCAGACGTTCGACCTGGAACTAGAAGTTGCCGCGGTCATCGGTCTGGCGGGCACCAACGTCTCGGACACTGATGGTGAGGCTCATATTGCGGGCTACACGATCATGATCGACTGGTCAGCTCGGGATCTGCAGTTCGCCGAAATGGAAGTCCGGCTAGGCCCGGTAAAAGGAAAGGACACCGCGACCACATTGGGGCCAGTGCTGGTCACTCCCGATGAGCTGGAATCAGCGCGGGCAGCCAAGTCTTTCGACTTACCCATGACCGCATCGGTTAACGGCACCCAGATCGGCCACGACACCTTGGCCTCGATGGCATTCTCGTGGGGCGAGATGGTCGCACACGCATCGCGCGGTACTTGGGTCGAGCCCGGCGACGTGCTGGGGTCGGGCACCTGCGGCGGCGGATGTCTGGCAGAACTCTGGGGACGCTACGGCCGCGACGCCCATCCCCCGCTGGCGGCAGGCGACACCGTCACGGTCACCGTCGACCGACTCGGCACATTGACGAGCCGAATCGTCGACGTCAACCTCGCGTAGCTTCCCCTCTACGGGCTGGCGCTACGTGGAGCACGCGTTGGGCGGGTCGCGCGAAACAGGCGAACCTCGTCCTCTATGCCTCGAAGATGTCGCGACTCGACGAAAACCCACGTAAACGCTAACGATTCGCCTATTGCAACGCGTGTGGATTCGGCGACGACCACGCTTCCAGGAGGTGCCGCGCTGGTGACTCGGCTGGCTAAGTTGACGGGTCTGCCATACCAGTCGCCCGCATGGCTGACGGCCATGCCCGTCGCGAGTCCAGCGCGCAGCCGCGGGAAATCTTCGGTCGCGGCGGTATCCAGCAGTTCAAGTACGGTGCTCAATAGCTTTTCGGGATCCGGGCTAATCAACATCGCTGCGTCACCGATGGCTTTAACGAAATGCACGGGCTCGCACACTAGCTGCCGAGTGAGGTCGGTAAGTCGGGCAGCCACTCGCGCTAGTTCTTCCGGCGGTAACACTTCACCCAATTGAGTGAAGCCGACCAAGTCGGCGAACGCGACGGTGACCGGGCGTGCGCCGGGAAGGGTTCCGGTGGCCCGTTCGATGGCGTCAATGGCTTCGACCTCAAATGAATGCCTCAGTGCGAAGCGAGCTAGCTGATTAATCAAAGGGTCGATCAGCGGTTCGGTTTCTTGCGCCAGGGCCTCGAGCGCGAGCGCGAGCTGCAACTCGGTGACGCCGGGCTGCAGCACTTCTTGCAGCGCGGCCTGCCGCATCGCCACCGCCGCATGGGCCAGACCATCCATAAGCAGACGTACAACCATGATGACTTGGTCGCTATCGATACCCAGACTGGCCAGGGCTGCGGCAGGCATGACCGCTTCCGCATCGGCCCGCGAATGCTGCGGTTCGTCTGCATCACCGATGCGGGCTAACCCGATAGCACGGTGCAAGCGCTGAATCAGATCAGGCGGCATCCCCTTCGCCTCGGCGACTTCTCGCGACGTGACAAGTGTCCCGTCGTCACCGAACACGCGATTGGCCAGCAACAGAACCGGGCTCAGTGAGGTTTGGATCTGATCAGCGGAGAAACCGTGGCCCAGCAGCCACCGGACCAACTCATCACGCTGTTGACGTGCTTCACCCCGCAGTCCGTCAAGCAAACCCGAAGGGTCGACGTCGTCGTCTTCTACGGTCACCGGGCCAACTTACAACGGTCGCTCGGTCAGGCGCCTCCACTTCGTATGACGGTGGGCGGGAATCTGCCAACCTGTGGAATCGTCATTACGATGTGCGCCACCACTCGCTCGCTGATGCTGATGTGGCGGTGGGCGATGTCTCCGGGGAAGCGCACGAAGTCTCCGGCAGCAACATCGACAGGATCGTTGAGCGGACCCGTCCGGAGACGACCTGCAACCACGTACAGATGGACCAGCGTGCCCGGCGGATGCGGGTCAATGACTTCCGGTTGAGTGGAGTCGCGCTGCAATCGCAAAACCAACGTCCGCACATAACCGGAACCGTAGGTCTCGTCGAGTAACCGTTCCGATCCCGCGGCACCCGGACTCCACACACCATCGTCTTCGCGTTGGACATACAGCGGTGTTCCAAACTCGGTCAGCAGTCGGCGCGCCGGCACATTGAGCGCGGCCGCCAACAATGACAACGTTTCGACGGTGGGATTGCCGACCCCTTGTTCGACCTTTGACAGCGTCTGCTTGGACAGCCCACTCCGGCGCGCGAGCTCCCCGAGCGACATTGCCCGCTCTTGGCGGTACCGCCGAATGTTGCGTGCGACCAGGTCGTTCTCGGGCTGAGGGCTGTCACTTTTAATTGACATATCGTCATTATTGACGAACACCCGCGATCGCTGCAATCATGGTCACATAAAAGTGACTAATTGGCACTTTAGATGGACGCGCCACGGAGGGCAGTATGACAACGATCGTCGCCGAGCCGGCACGCGATGACAGGGCGGCTATCGACAAAGCGTTCAGTTTGCTCGTGGCCTTCGGCGAGGACGCAAGCACCGGTCTCGGGGTAAGCGAACTCGCGCGGCGCACCAAGTTGAGCAAGTCCACCGCCTTCCGGGTACTTGGCATGCTCGAACGAAATGCGATGGTGGAGCGCGTTGGGACGAATTACCGCTTGGGTGCGCGGTTGCATGATTTGGGACGGGCTGTGTACTCACCGGGCAACGATCGTCTCCGCGATATGCTCCTGCCGTACTTGACTGAACTGTTTGAAATGACCCGGCACACAGTGCATTTAGCAGTACTGCACGGAACTGACGTCGTCTACCTGGCCAAACTGTACGGGCACCGCACCGTCGGGGCGCCGTCGCGGATTGGCGGCCGACTTCCGGCAAGCTGCACGGGTGTCGGCAAGGTGCTCTTGGCTTACGATGCGGACGCGGCAGCGGCCGTGCTGGCCACGCCCTTGCCGCAGTTGACCCCGCGGTCGATCACAGATCCCCTGTCACTCGGACAAGAGTTGTCCAACATCCGCCGCGATGGTGTAGCGAGCGATAACGAGGAGAGCCGCCTGGGGGTGCACTGTGTGGCCGCACCCGTGCTCGCCCGAAGTGGCAGGCCGATTGCGGCGATGTCGGTTTCGGCGGGGGCGGGCTCGGATTTGGGGGCGCTTGCGATGCCCCTCCGCCGGGTGTGCGCTTCGGCGGCACACGCGCTTTCGCGCTCCAGCTTGGGCCGCATCGCCTAGTCAGGCGCCAGGTACTCGGTCATTGTCGAAATCGGTGAGCCATCTGGGCTCCGCGACAAGCAAGCTCAATTCGGCTCCCGGCACATCGACATCGAGCACGTATCGAAAGCCCGCAGCCTGTGCGGCGGCAACCAGGGCGTGGTCGTCGGCGGCCGCAGCGAAAACAACCCGTCTGCAGCTGTGATCGGAACTCAGGATCGCTTGTGTCAATACCGCTAGAGCGCGCACGATCTGCTGCGGCGCAGCACCGTTGAGGACATCGAGCTCCACATCGTGAGCGCTTACCGGGTAGGCGTTGCGCAGTCTCCCGTCTGCGCAACGCCGAGCACTGAATTCGATGGGTGTGCCTTCTTGGTCGAATCGCAGCCGCACATCGCCTTCCGTTCCGCTGCGTTCCGTCCATCGGGTGTCCAATTCCAACGCGCCAAACGGTGTGGTCACAAGTGGTCACCGCCTGCCGCGGAGGCGAAGCCGCGGACTCCGATGCCTCCGTCGACGGAAATGGCCTGGCCGGTGATCGGACCACTCTGCTCGCGTGATGCCAACAGGACGTAAGAACCAGTGAAGTCCCTCGGATCGGTGCTTGAGTCGTGCAGCGGGATGGGCGGCGGCGGGTCGTCGGGCTTCTTTTTCGCGAACGACGCGGCCAGCGTGCGGGTATGCAGGTCAAGTGATTCGGGCCCCCGCAGGTTGGTATTCATTGCGCCGCAGGCCACCCCATTGACGCGAACCTTCGGGGCCAGCTCGTACGCGAGTTCGCGCATCAACCCGAGGCAGGCATGCTTGCTCGCGGTGTAGATGGCTCCGCCGCCGTTGACATAGAACGACGCGTTCGACAGTGTCATCACAATGCTGCCCCGGGTCTTGACGAGTTCTCGCCACGCCGCCTCGGCGGCCAACAGATAGCCCTTGACGTTGATGGCGAAGACTTCGTCGAAACTGGCCGCCAGCTGGTCTGCGGACATTTTCGTCAATTGGCGGTGGTAATCCCAGATTCCAGCATTAGCGACGAGGGTGTCGAGCTTGCCGAATCGCTCGACGGCTTCGGCTACGGCGCGGTGCAACTGTTCCGAATTGCGGACGTCGGCGGACACCGCGTGCATGCGGGACGGGTCCGGTGAGGCATCGACAACCTCGCTGAGTTGATCAGCGCTGCGGCCCAAAATTGTCACCGATGCGCCTTCAGCGACAAACCTGTCGGCCACAGCACGGCCGATGCCCGAACCGCCGCCGGTGACGAGTGCGACGTAATCCTTGAGCCAGCCGGTCATGTCGACTCCGAAAGAAAGTCTGTAACCAGCCGCTCGAAGTCGCGTTGGCGTTCGAGCTGGACCCAATGCCCGCAGTTGCCAAAGACATGCAGTTGTACATTGCGGATCTGCTTGAGCATGATCTGCGACCCGTCCAGGGTGATCGTGCGGTCGTCGCGGCCCCACAGCAGCAAGGTGGGAGCGGTGATCTTGTGCAAGTCGCGCCACAGCGGGTCCATGCCGTGACGCTTGGCGAATGCCGCGTTATAGCGGTGGTAGAACTCTATGTGGCTGGGATCGAGGGATGCCTCGTAGCGCGCCTTGACAACGTCTTCGCCGAATTGCTTATGGTTGAACACCATCGTGCGAATGAAGTCGGCCATCTTCTTTTCTGACGGCCCGCCGCCGTTGTAGTAGCGGAACATCTCCTTTTGCCCCTCGGTCGGTGTCGGGCCGAACGGCAGCCAGCCGCCGCCGGGTGCCATCAGAACCAAGCCGCTGATTCGGTGCGGTTGCGATTGGGCCATCGCGATCGCCGCCGCACCGCCAAGGCTGTTACCCAACAGGTGAAATCGCTCTATCCCAAGCGCGTCGAGAGCCTCAAACAAGGCGCCGCAGGCGATCTCGGTGATCGACTCTGCGTGGAGGTGGTCTGCGGACGGCCGGTAAGAGCAACCAAACCCGGGCTGGTCCGGCAGGACCACGCGAAAATGTTTCGTCAGCGCGGGCAAGTTCTGATGGTAGTTACTAATGCCCGATGCACCCGGCCCACCCCCGTGCAGCATCACCAACGCAGGCCCCTCGCCGGCCTCGGCGACCGCGACATCCCCGTACGACGTCGCGACGGTGTGATGGCGCAGCTTAATTGATAGTTCGGTCGAGGTCATTTTGTTTCTCCCCTTCGTCGCCCGGTTAGAAGAATGTCGAGATGTTCTTGGCTTGCAATACGTTCTGGTCGAGCAGAATCACCCTGCGCGCAACCCGTAGCCCCTCGTCCGTGCGCCGCAGGATGTCAACGCGCCGGCCGGCGAAGATGTTCTCCTCGCGCTCGAGTCTGTTGCGGTAGACCAGGAACGCCGATCGCACCTCAAGGTCATCGGCGGTGAAGCCGGCCTGCACATCCCGATCTACGTGGTGGGCGACGACGTTGGTCACCAGATGCCGCGTGCGCGATGGCGGATCCTCGGCCCAGGCCATCCCTGAGTCGAACCGACGAATACGCCAGGCCAGGCTCTCTTTAGTTTCGTCGTAGAACGCCGCCTCGCCGCGCGCCGCGATCGAGAGTGCCTGTTGACGGCGCAACCGATTTGTGCGGGTGGGCATCCAGTAGTCGACGTCGTCGGCCAACAGTTCGAGCCAGTCGGCGAAGCGGCCGTCGTCGAGCAGTTCGGCTTCCTCGTAGTAGAACTGCTCAACTTCGAAGTGAATGTCGCGGTCGGCTCGTCTTCCGCCCACCGGACCGGTCACGGGTAGTACGGACGTGGTGCTTACCATGTCATCTCCTCACCAGCTTGCGCAGATCCGATCCGCGATCGCTCAATTGGGCGCCGTCGACGGTGATGTCGCGGTCGATCAGCCGACGAGCGGCCCGCACCGCTGGAGAGTCGTCGACACTGACCGCACCAATGACGTGTCCGGCCCGCAACCCGAAAACTGAAAACGGCGGTTGGCCAAGCTGCCCACGGACCGCGATCTCGTCTGCTTGGTTCAGCGCGCCTACGACTTCCACGTGAACGCCATGCCGCTCTGTCCAGAACCATGGGGCGGTGTCGGCGGGGGCGGTGGTTCCCAGGATCGTGGCAGCAGCCCGTTGTCCATCACGTTCGGCGGCCTCCCAGTGCTCGCTGCGGTGCGCCAACGCGCCGTTTATGCAAGTCCGTGCGGCGTCACCGACGGCAAGCACCGCCGGATTGGACGTCAAGTGATCGGGGCCGACAATGATGCCGCGATCGACGCGCAGGCCCGCAGCCTCCGCAATTGTCGTATCGGCGGCCATCCCGACCGCCAGCACCGCGGTGTCGAAACTGCGTGTGTGTTCTTGGCACGACAGCGTGACCGAGATCGCGTCCCCACAGCCATAGAAGCTTTCGACCGCGCCGCGCACGGTCGTGACGCCGCGCGTCTCATGTAGACCATGCAGCCATGCCGCGATCTCTGTCCCGAACGCCGTTGCCAACGGCGGTGCTACCGGATCGACGAGTACTACCTCACAACCGAGTTGGCGGGCTGTCGAGGCGACTTCGGCGCCGATCAATCCGGCGCCAACGATCAGCAGTCTGGTGCCCGGTTGCAACGCTGCGCGCAGTCGGTCGGCGTCTTCCGCCGTTCGTAGCACGTGCATGCGCGGGCTGTCGCCGCCAGGGATCGGTGGCCGCGCCGCGCGACCACCTGTGGCGAGCACGACCCGGTCCGCGGGCAAGGAACTCCCGTCATCCAGTTCCAACGTGCCGGCGCCGGTGCGCAGGGCGGAGGCGGTCCTGCCGGTGATCAGGCGAACCTGCTGGTTGTCGTACCACTGTGGTGGTTGCAGCGCAATGTGTTTGAGTTCTACCGTGCCGGACAGATAGTCCTTCGACAGCGGCGGCCGATCGTAGGGAAACTCACCGGCATCGACCAGTGTCAGGTCACCGTCGAATCCGCCGGCACGCAGCGCAGCGACCGTGCTCACCCCGGCGATTCCGCCACCGACGACGACGACTCGGCTGTTCATCAGGGCTGCTGTCCGGGGAACAGATAGACTTCCCCATCGAGCACCTCAACGCGATGCGCGAGGGTGTCCCGCGTAGCTGGCAGTCCTTGTACTGCACCTGATTTCAGGCAGAACTTACTGGCGTGCAGTGGGCATTCCACGTAGCCACCTTCTACCCAGCCCTCGGCGAGCGACGCCTCTGCGTGGGTGCAGGTGTTGTTCAACGCCCATACCGTGCCGTCATCGTCGCGCAGTAGCGCGATGTCGTCTTCGGTGCCGGTTACCGCGCGGTCGACGGCGATGCCTTCGCCTTCGGGAATGTCCTCTAATGCGGCGACGCGGATCCCGTTACTCATTGTCTTTCCGCTCGTGCCAGGCGTGTGTGTTCATCAGTTCGCGCCACCGTCCGTAGAAAGCTCGCGCGGCCGCGTCGCTGTAAAGCTCACTAGTAATGCCGCGGTGGCGGTCGTCGTGACGCTCGGACCCGATGCCCATCTGGTAGTTCAGCGGAACCGAGTTGGTGATGAAGCCATGCGAAATCGCCTGTACCTCACTCCAATTCTCACCGTCGTCTTGTTCGAAGATGCCGCTCGGGCCGAAAGTGCGCAGGTTGTACAACCGCTGCGCCTCGCGGACATGTTCGGGCATCGACTCGTCCACGATCGTCCACGCCCAGACCTCCATCCGGTCGGGCCCCTTCGGGTGCCAGATCCGAATGGAGCCGTTGACCGGGAGATAGGAGAAGTTCGGGAACACGTTGGCATGGCCAGTTGTCAGCGGACCCTCGACCCGCGCGTCACCGAGGCGTTCACGCAGCGCCGCGTAATCCATCCACTCGTGGACGGTTTGGGCGTCAAACCGGTTCCTTGGGTGCACGGGGAACCCGTGGCCGTGCCCCTTCGGATCGACGTACTGGCGGCCCGTGCGGTGCACCACCTCGTCTTTGGGCTTCCCACCCGGAGCGAGCACCGTCAGCGCCGACGCGTGGCTCATGTTGACGTGGTACCAGTCGCTGGCGAACTGCTCGGCGGCCAGTTTCCAGTTGCCTTCCAGCACCCATTTGTGCACCCCGCCGACCACGACGGTGCCCTGGGGATCGTGGTCGAGCATCGCGTCCATATACCAGGCCATGTCGCCCAACGAATCTCGTAGTGATTCCGGGGTGGGGTTCCAGGTGCCGAAAATCAGCCCGTGGTAAGAGTCGACGTGCGGCACCTCGACCAGGCCCCAGTCGGCGGCCCGAAAGCTATCGGAGTAGCCCTCCTTGTTCGGGATGCTGATCAGCTGCCCTTCTAGGTCGTAGGCCCAGCCGTGGTAGGTGCAGGTGAAGTTGCGCGTGGCGCCGAAATCGGCACGGCAAACCCGTGCCCCCCGGTGGCGGCAGGAGTTGAGGAAGGCTCGGATCTTGCGGGTCTTGTCCATCGTCACGATTACCGGGTCTTCGCCCATGTAGGTGGTGAAGAAATCGCCGGGTTTGTGGAACTGATCGACATGAGCCAAAAACAGCCAACTGGTGGCGAAGACGCGCCGCAGTTCCTGGCGGTAGATTTGTTCGTCGGTGAAGATCGCCCGATCGACCAGCCCGCCTTCGCGGTCCACCAACCCGGACACGTCGATGTTTGGGTTCAAGTCAGTGGGTCGCTGTAGCGCACCGCATGCCGGCGCGGCGAGTCCTCCCGACTGCATCGTTGACGTCATGGGATCAGGAAACCGCGGTGCCCAATGCGGCCTCCAGTCCGCGTTTCGTACAACGGCACACTGGCTGGGTTTCGCAAGCCGCCACCGCGAATGTTGGAAACGTGCTTGCCGCTACAGCCGTTTCGCAGAGTGCCGACGACCCGCTGTCGGGTCTTGAGCTGCTTGATGTGACCAAGCCGGCCGCGCCGACGGGGTGGGCGGTAGTGCGGGTGGTCTCGTCATCGCTGAACATGCATGACCTGTGGACCCTTCGCGGCGTAGGTCATCCCGTAGAGAATCTGCCGATGGTGCTGGGTTGCGACGCCGCAGGCTATGACGAGGATGGCAACGAGGTGATCATCTATCCCGTGATCGCCGATCATGACGCGGGCGCTGGGGACGAAACGCTCGATCCCAACCGCGCCTTGCTGTCGGAGCGCCACGACGGCACATTCGCCGAATTCCTCACGGTCCCGCGCCGCAACCTTGTCCCCAAACCCGCGTGGTTGTCATTCGACGAGGCCGCCTGCCTGCCCGTCGCCTGGACCACCGCCTACCGAATGCTGTTCACCAAGGCCAACATCAAAGCGGGTGACCGGGTCCTGGTTCAAGGCGCCGGAGGCGGTGTCGCGTCCGCGGCAATCAAACTCGCCGCCGCCGCAGGCGCGGTGGTCTACGTGACCAGCCGCAGCGATGCCAAACGCGCCGACGCGCTGAGCTGGGGTGCACGAGTGGCGGTCCCCACTGGTGAACGGCTGCCCGAGCGTGCCGATGTGGTAATCGAAACGGTCGGCGAGGCCACCTGGTCACACTCACTGAAATCGCTACGACCCGGCGGGACCATAGTGGTCGCCGGTGCAACTTCCGGCGTCAACCCCGGGGCGGATCTGGCTCGAGTTTTCTATCTGCAGCAGCGCATCGTGGGCTCCACGGGAAGCACACGCGCCGAGCTCGTAGCAATGCTGCGCATGCTGGAGGCCACCGGAGTGCGGCCAGTAATCGATCGAGTGCTGCCACTTGCCGATATCCACAAGGGTTTTCAACTCATGATCGACGGCTCCCTCACCGGCAAGATCGTCATAAATCCACCCGCAACTGACAGTCGAGGTATCCAATGACCGCAGCAGTAGTCGGCCTGTCGCACTCACCGCTTATCGGCAAGAACGACCCCGAACCTGACGTGCTCAACCGCGTCGAGGGGGCCGTCAATACCGCGAAGACATTCATCGCCCAATTCGCGCCGGACCTCGTGGTGCTATATGCCCCCGACCATTACAACGGCTTCTTCTACAAGGAGATGCCACCGTTCTGTCTGGGCACCGAGGCACATTCGGTCGGCGACTTCGGATCACAGGCCGGGCCGCTGACGGTTGACGCTGATGCCGCGCGGGCGCTGGCTGCAGGTGTTCTCGCGCGAGGCGTGGACCTGACGATTTCGGCGCGAATGACTGTCGACCACGGGTTCGCACAGCCACTGCAGACGTTGTTCGGCGGCATCGACCGCGTGCCCGTCGTCCCGATCTTCGTCAACGGCGTGGCCACTCCCCTGTGCCCGGTCGGCCGGATCCGCGCACTCGGCACGGCGGTGGGCGAGGCAGCGGCCGCACTGGACAGGCGCGTGTTGTTCCTCGCCTCGGGCGGACTCTCGCATGACCCCCCGGTACCGGTGCTCGACGGCGCACCGCCCAAGGTTGCCGACGCGCTAATTGAAGGACACCCCCCAACGCCCGAGCAGCGCAGCCGCGGTGAAGGTCGTGTGGTCCAGGCCGGCCGTGACTATGCCGCCGGAGCCACCGCGATGATCCCGATCAACCCGGCGTGGGACAACGAACTACTCGACTTGCTCGAGCGTAGGGACCTTGCAGAGTTCGACAACTGGACCGTCGAGGAGATGGCGGTTTCGGGCGGAGGCTCCGCGCATGAAGTGCGCACCTGGATCGCCGCATTCGCCTCATTGGCCGCCACCGGCGCGTACAACATGAATTACCGATTCTACGAGGCAATTCCGGCATGGATCGCCGGGTTCGCCGTCGCAACAGCGCACGAGGTGGCGCTGTGAATGCCACCGTCACCGAGGCCGCCGACCGGATAGCGCTCGCAGCACGCAATCGGCAACCGATAGCACCCGTCCGCACACTGATCGGCGAAAGCGACATCGACCTGGCCTACGCCGTGCAGCAGGAGCTGATCAGCCGCCGCATCGAGGCCGGAGCGGTCGTGGTCGGACGCAAGATCGGGCTGACGTCCCCGGCGGTGCAACGGCAGTTGGGCGTCGACCAGCCCGACTTCGGTGTCCTGTTTGCCGATATGGATATGTCGTCGGAACCAATGGTCCCCTCACACAGGCTGTTACAGCCCAAAGCCGAGGCTGAGATCGCCTTCGTGCTCAAGGACGATCTCGACGGCGAAATTCTCAGTAGTGAAGAGGTCAGTTCCGCGGTAGACCACGCCGTTGCCGCATTGGAGATCGTCGACAGCCGAATCGCCGACTGGGATCTCACCATCGCCGATACGGTGGCTGACAACGCCTCCAGCGGGTTGTTTGTGCTTGGCGCGGATCGACTGACACTCGACGAGTTCTCCCCCCGGGACGCAACGATGCGGATGTATGCCGACGACACACTGGTCTCCGAGGGCGACGGGAAAGCCTGCCTGGGGGACCCGCTGCTCGCGCTGACCTGGCTCGCACGGACGGCCGCAGCGTACGGAAACCCATTGCGGGCAGGCCAAATCATTCTCTCCGGCGCGCTGGGACCTATGGTCCCCGCCCCACCAGGCACCCGGATCCGCGCCGAGATCGCACCCCTCGGCGAAGTTTCGGCGACATTCTCGTACAAGGAGCACCTGTGAGCAAAACCAAAGTGGCCATCATCGGTTCGGGCAACATCGGCACCGACCTGATGATCAAGATCTTGCGCACCTCCGAGGAACTCGAGGTCGCCGCCATGGTCGGTATCGACCCCGACTCCGATGGGTTGGCCCGAGCCCGACGGCTGGGCATCGCCGCCACTCACCAAGGTGTCGAAGGATTGATCGGACTGCCGAACTTCGACGACATCGCCATCGTGCTCGACGCCACATCGGCCCGGGCTCACATCTCCAACGCCGCCGCGTTGGCGACGCATGGCAAGAAACTCATCGACCTCACCCCTGCCGCGATTGGGCCCCTCGTCATTCCCACCGTCAACCTCGACGAATGCCTCGACGCCGGCGCGGACAATGTCAACATGGTCACCTGCGGGGGGCAGGCCACCATTCCCATGGTTGCTGCCGTCTCGGCGGTCACGCCGGTGCATTACGCCGAAATCGTCGCCTCAATAGCGTCGAAGTCGGCTGGGCCTGGCACCCGCGCCAACATCGACGAATTCACCGAAACAACTTCGCACGCAATAGAAAAGGTTGGTGGCGCGGCGCGCGGCAAAGCGATCATCATCCTCAACCCCGCCGAACCGCCGCTTATCATGCGCGACACCGTGTTCTGTCTCATCGGCGACGCCGACCACGACGCCATCCGACGCTCGGTGGCCGACATGGCCGACCGCGTCGCTCGCTATGTTCCCGGCTATCGGCTCAAACAAGACGTCCAATTCATTGCGCTCGAGCCGGACGAACCGATCCACACGCTGGTGCCCGAGGGTACCGGCTCGGTCACCACCAGGGTGTCGATCTTCCTCGAGGTAGAAGGCGCAGCGCACTACTTGCCGGCCTACGCCGGGAACCTCGACATCATGACGTCAGCGGCCATCCGCGTCGCCGAATCTATCGCCCGGCGATCGAAAGTGCGCGCCACGGAGACACTTCAATGAACCGCAGACTGTATATCCAGGACGTCACCTTGCGGGACGGGATGCATGCGATCCGCCACCGCATCAGCACACGAGATGTCGGGCGCATCGCGGCCGCCCTCGACGCGGCCGGCGTCGACGCAATCGAGGTCGCCCACGGCGACGGGCTGGCCGGCGGATCCGTGAACTACGGGCCCGGCAGCCACACCGACTGGGAGTGGATCGAGGCGGCGGCGGCCAACATCCGTAACGCCGTGCTCACCTCGTTGTTGCTGCCCGGCATCGGAACCATCGCAGAGCTCAAACGCGCCCACGATCTCGGCGTCCGCTCGGTGCGGGTCGCCACCCACTGCACCGAAGCAGACATCTCTGCCCAGCACATCGCCACCGCTCGGGAACTCGGCATGGATGTGTCCGGGTTCCTGATGATGAGCCACATGGCGGCACCCGCGCAGCTCGCCAGGCAGGCGAAGCTCATGGAAACCTATGGCGCCCAGTGTGTTTACGTCACCGACTCGGGCGGACGGCTGACGATGGACGGCATGCGTCAACGTATCCACGCCTACAGAGAGGCGCTCGACCCTGCCACCCAGATCGGGGTGCATGCGCACGAGAACCTGTCCCTGTCGGTTGCCAACAGCGTCGTCGCCGTAGAAGAAGGTGTGACGAGGGTCGACGCCTCACTCGCGGGCCAGGGCGCCGGTGCAGGCAACACCCCTATCGAGGCATTCATCGCCGTAGCCGATCTACAAGGTTGGCAGCACCGTTGCGACCTGCTCGCACTGCAAGACGCGGCCGACGACTTGGTCCGTCCCCTGCGCGATCGCCCCGTTCAAGTCGACCGCGAGACGCTCACCCTCGGGTACGCAGGCGTGTACTCATCATTTCTACGGCACGCCGAAAACACATCCCACCGTTACGGAATAGACGCGCGAACTCTGCTACTGGAAGTGGGCCGACGCGGCCTTGTCGGCGGCCAGGAAGACATGCTCGTAGACATCGCACTAGACCTGCTCGCCACCGAGCCGACGCCGACGACGAGCTCGTGACGCGCGTCGACCTCTAGCAGCGCATCGTCAACGCCAAAACACGGTACCGGCGTTGGCGCGGGCTGACCCGGTCCACGCAACCCTGCGGTGAGAGGACAGGCGGCCGCGAGACTTCATCTGCTGACCCACGGATGCGAAGCGTGCGGAGGTTGTGACACGAATCCGCGGCCCGGCTGCGTAAAGGTCGTGCACAAACCGGCAACTGTCCTTGCACCACGAGACAAGCTGACGGCAAACGCCCGCATTAGCGTGAATGCGTGGTTTGGAAAAGCGAGGACGCATATCCGGTCGTTGTCTACGGCGCGAGCGGGTACACCGGACGCCTGGCGGCAGAGTTCCTACGCGAGTACGGAATCCCGTTCGTCGCCGCCGGGCGCAGTGCGCAGCGCATCAAAGAAGCACTCGAGCATGTGCCCGGCATTGAAGACGCGACCTACGAGATCGCCGAGGTGGAGCACACCGTTGAAGCCCTGACCGAGCTGTTTAGGGGCCACCGCATCGTCTCCAACTTTGTGGGGCCATTCGCCCGGTACGCGCCACCTGTCATGGAGGCCGCGCTTGCCGCCGGCTGTCACTACCTCGACGCCTCTGCGGAGCAGCCCTTCATGCTGCGCGCCGCCGACGAGTACGGACCCCAGTTCGCGCAGCGGGGCCTGGTACTCGCGCAGAATGTCGCGTATCTGCAGGGCGTCGCGGAGATCGCGACGCGTGTGGTTCTCGAGACCGAGGGCATCGACACGCTGACCATCGGCGGGTACGGCGGAGCGGTACCCACAGTGGCATCTACCCAGTCGTTCTTCATGATCGTCACGGACCAGGCCTACCAGCTGGTGGAACGCGAGCTGGTGCCTTATGACGGGATAAACCCCGAACAGGTGACGGTCCCCTTCGCGTCCGGAGTGGTGACAACTAGCCACTGGGGCGGTGGTCCGCTGCCGATCTGGCTTCGCAACGACCCTCGTGTACGCAATGTCCGCTCGACCTACGCGATGGCGAATCAAGACATCATCAAGAAGGTTGAAGAGCTCGAGCGCGCGTACAAGGTCAGTCTGCAATGGCTGCCCGTCGAAGCGCGTAACGCGACCCTCGATGCCCTTGCGGGACAGCAGCAATCGGCGATGCCGCCGCGGGAGAACCGTCACGTCCATCGCGCACTCGACTGGTGCCACGGCCGGGGCAACACGGCGGCGGCGACGTGCCACATCTTCTCCACGGCGGGCTACCAGCAGACAGGGCTCATGCACGCCTACGCGGCAACCCGACTGCTGGGCAACACCCACCACGGCACCGGCTTCCGTTCACCGTGTGAGCTTTTCGGACATCGGGAGCTCTTCGCCGCACTGCAGTCCTACGGTTATGTGTCCATGAAGGTTGATCGGGTGTCAGCATGAATTTCGAGACGTTGAAAGTCCGTCCCGACGGCGACATACTGCGGGTGAGCGTCGCTTCGCCGCCGCTCAACCTCATGGGACGCCAGATGGTGATGGACCTGTTCGCTGTTGCCGGCGGTCTCATGACTGATCTCAGCGTCCGGGTCGTTGTTGTCGACAGCGCGGTGGAAGACTTCTTCATCGCCCATTTCGACATCGAGGATATGATCGCGTCGGTCAAAGACCCCGATACGCCACAAAGCGCCTACCCCGACATCAACATCCTGCAGGGTCTTGCCACCACATGGCAGGGCCTTCCGCAGGTCACTGTGGCGAAGATCGACGGTATCTGCCGCGGCGGCGGCCTGGAGTTCGTCCTGGGTCTCGATATGCGGTTTGCGTCCAACGACTCTCGGTTCTGTTTTCCCGAGGCGAGCGGCGGTTTCCTCGCCAGCGGCGGGGGTGCCACACGGCTGTTGATGGGCTGTGGGCCTGCCCGTGGCCTCGAGATACTGCTCACCAGCCGCGACTTTTCGGGCGCCGAAGCCGAGCGGTACGGGCTGATCAACCGCGCACTCCCCGCGGCTGAGCTTGACCCGTATATCGAGGAAACAGTGACCCAACTGGCCCGGCGTTCGCGCCGCGTTATCGGCATCAACAAGCAAGTGTCTCGCGCCGTGTACGCCGGTTTTGCCGATGCGATGTTCGCAGGCTTCGGTGCCGAAAACGTTGGCCTGCGGGAGTCGTTGTCGCATCCCGACGTTCATCAGTTTCTCAGCACCATGGCCGAGCAAGCCCAGACACCCGAAACTGAGCGGGATCTGCCCGCATTCATTGAACGTGTCACCGCCGACGTACCGTTCGATTAGACCTGCATGACGGGGTCAGCTGCTAGTGAGCGGTGCCAGCATCTCTTTCCACCCATCGTCTCCTAAGTGCGCCGAATTGCTGACGGTGAACGCTGTGCCGTCGGGGGCCACCAGCTCGCCGCTCCGGGGGTTGTAGATCGCGGCGGGTCCGGGTGCCGGGGCGTAGAAGCATGGGTTGGGTTGCTGACCATTGCACTGCACGGTCCCCTGGCCCGGCTGCGAGAGCGGATCGCTCGTGGGTGGGAGTGGCTGGGGCAGCATGTCGGCCGGGAGCGGGTTCATCCCGTTGTCGATCGACGGTGCCGGTATTACAGTGCCCGGCTTCACCGGCTGGTCGCAGCGCGCGCCCGGTGCGGGGCAGGTTAGTAGCTGGTTCGGATCGCCATACCACGGGTTGGTTCCCAACGGCACATACGGCTCGGTGCTGCGGCACTCACGCGGTGTCGCCGCGCGCTTGCCGGGCACGTCGACGCACGGGTAGTTACGGGCACCGCGGACCGCGTTGGGGGACTCGTGCGGGATCTTGCAATATGTGCCCGCCGGCAGCGGAGCGGTCGTGGTATCGGCGGGCGACCGCCACTGGGATGGCGGCAGGAATCCGGTCAGACACGGCGGAGGCTGGTTGATCTGTACACGGAAGCCCAGGGTGAGCGTGCCCGAGTAGATGAGGGTGTCCATCACCGCGACGGCCTCCGGGAACCCCACCAGTATTTGCTCGACGTTGTCGTGGTAGCGCTTGAGCATATCCAGGACAATTTCGAGGTTCGCCAATGTCTGCGGCAACGCCTCACGGACGTCGCTGAACACCCCGGCGACGGCGTCGGCAGTGGGAGCGGCCTGCTGCACGGCGCTTCTGAGCGCTTGATCCTGTTCGGCGGCTTGGCCTCCGAGGACGTTGAGATCGGCAGCCCAACGTTGGATGGCGTCGCCGGAATTGACTTGACTGTCCAGAATTGGCGCGCTGTGCGCGATGATGTCGTTGACGGGGTTCAGGTTGTCCCTGAAGTCGTGGACCGTCGCCTGTGTCGAGTCGACCAGCCGTTGCAGCGCCGGTCCGATCCCGCCCACCGCCTGCGAGGTTTCGTCGAGCAACGACGCGATCTTCTCGGGAGGCAGGGCCTTCAAACCGCGGTCAATGGCGTCCAGCGCCGGAGCGATCTCGGCCGGCACGGTGGCTTTGGTGATGGTTTGCCCGTCGTGGAAATACTGTTGGGGGTTACCACTCGCTACCAGGTCGAGGTATTGCTCGCCGACCGCAGAGACCGAATGCACGTTGGCCGATGCGTCGATGGGAATCCTGTAGCGATCGTTGATTCTTAAGGTTGCTCGCGCGCCGCGGGAGGTTGGTTCGACCTCGGTGACTTTCCCGATCGTGATGCCGCGATAGGTCACGTTGGCCGTCGCGTACAGGTTGCCCGACCTCGGCAGCTGGGCGTAGAGCGTGTATTGACCGACGCCGAGCAGGGCGGGCACTTTCAGGTAGTACCAACCCAAGGCAAAGAGCCCGATCACCGTCACGATCGTGAACACGACTAGCTGGACGTGAATCTGGCGAGTCAGCATATCCCGGTGCCCCGTTCCACCAACGGTCCGTTGGGGGCATCGTGTGCGTTGGGGGTGAATCGCACGTCGGGGAGCATCGTGCTCGGATCGCGACCCCAGGCCTGCTCAAGCGCGCGAAACATGCCCGAGACGCCGGTTCCGGACAACAACCCGTTGTCCAGTGTGCTGAGCGTCAGGTCGAGTGAGCCCGTCAGGTTGATGTAGTCGCCGCGAATTATTTTCGGGAGCGTGTCGATGTTGAACGGCACGGTCAGAAGCAGCCTCAGTGCGCCCACCAAATACGGCGCAGCCTTGCTGAGTTCGCACAGCGGTCGCTGCAGTGACCGCAGGTTCGTGTGCGGGTTTTCCCTCGATGGGGCCAGCGTCGGGTCGACCGCGCTGCTGATCCGGCCCACCGCCTGAACCGCGTCGACGAACAAATCCTGGGTGTCGGCGAAATGTTTTATCAGCGGCGGGAATTCGGTGAGAACCTTGTCCAGCGTGTTGTTGCGATTCGCCACGATGGTTACCAGCCGGTCCGACGAATCGATTGCCCGGGTCAGGTCGTCGCGCTGCCGGTTGATCTCAACGGCGAATGTGTCCAGTCGGTTGAGGAACTCGCGAATCTGGTCGCCACGCCCGTTGAGCATGTTATAGACCTCGTCTTGGATCACTTCCAGATTAGGGATGCCACCGCCGAGCACGATCGTCGCGATGCTGGCCAGTACACGTTCGGTCGTCGGGTAGGCCGACGAGTTCTTCAGTGGGATGGTGTCGCCGTTGCGCAGCAGACGCGGCGACGGGTCCGCCGGAGCCGCCAGTTCCAGGTGCTGGGAACCCAGTAGGCTAGTCTGGCCGATCTTCGCCGTCGCATTCGCCGGCAGCTTGATATCTGGCTTCATTCCGAGCGTCAGGGTCGCAACCCAGTTCTTCATGTCGATCGAGCGAACAGTACCAACCGCCACGTCGGCCACCCTGACCAAGCTGTTGACGTTGAGCGCCAATGTATCTGGCATCTGCACATAGATCGTGATCGCGCCTGGCCCGGTTCCCGGGCCGCCGGGCACCGCGACGTTCGCGATGCCGCGCCATCCGCACGACATCAGCACCGTCGCGACGAGCAACCCAGCCATACAACGAAAGACGTTGCGACGCAAATTCAACCGCCTCACCACGCGCATTGCTATCCTCCTGCCTGGACCGGCAAGTCGCCTCGCGGCGGCGGCCCGGGTTGCGGGTACCACGGCGGCGGCAGCGGGTTGGTCTCGTCGTACGCGACCGGCGGTCCGGGTAGCCGGGTCCCCGCCGGAGGGGGCGCGATATCGGGCCCGCCCATCAACTCGGCCAGCGACGTCGGCGTGAGCATGTTCTGGGTGAATGCCTGCACCTGCACGCCCTGCATCCCGGGCGCCACGATCCAGCCCGGCTCGTTATTACCATGCGAGAAAGGCGTGTCCCGTGACCAGATCCCGGGCACCGTGGTGTCTTTGTACCCTGGCGGCGGGTGCAGCCGGCCGTCGGAATAGGCGACCATCTTCGGAAGCACGCTGGCGGTGGTGATCGGGTTCACGCCGAACGGCAGGTAGTTGAACTTGGCCGCGTCCATGATCGGCGCCAGGTATTGGGCGCACAGTTCGGCGGAGTTCTGGTAACCGAGGCGGCTGGCGGCCTGAATTGCGCTGCAGATGAACTGGATTGGGTTCGCGAAGTTGGGGATGACCGGCAACGCCACCGCGGCGCCGGTGACGGGCACGTAGATGTTGGTGACTCCCGCGATGAGGTTGGGGGCCACGTGCAGAGCTGTTTCCAAACCATCCTTGGGTTCGGGCTGCATGAGCGCGTTGGTGACCTCGGCGAGGTCGCCGATGTCGTGGGCCAGCACACCACGGTTGTCCTGAAAGAACTTGCGGGCGGTCGACAGCAGGGTGTTGAGGTCGCGCAGCGCGTTGGCCAGTCCGCGGTCAGTGTTGGTGAAGTTGTCGGTGAAGTTGGCCAGGTCATTGTTCAGCGCGGTGAACTGCTGATCGCTCCGGTGCAGCGCGTTGACGAATAACGCCAAGCTGCGGATGGTCTGGAAAAAGTCGCTGCTCCCCGCATTGAGGGTGGTGACCGCCTCCGATAACGCAGTCAGGGTTTCGTTGATCTGCCTACCCCTGCCGGCAAACCCGTCGGCCGCCGACTCGATGATGTCACCGAACGGTCCCTTGGGTTGCTCGGGTGTGGGACCCAAACCGTCGAGGATCCGGTCGATCGAGTTACGCAGCTCATCCCACTCGACCGGCACCTGGGTGCGCTCGATCGGGATCACTGCGCCGTCCTTCATCACCGGCCCACCGGAGTAGGGCGGGGACAGCTGAATAGTGCGAGACGCCACCAGGCTTGGGTTGAGGATCGAAGCCGTGGCGTCGGCGGGAACGTTGTACTTGTTCGAGTAGTGGAAGCTGACCCGCATCTTGTCGCCGGCAGGCTCGATCTTGTCGATGGCACCGACTCCCACGCCCATGATCTGAACCCTGTCCCCCGGGTACAACGCAAGGGCCTCGGGAAAGTACGCGACAACGGTTGTGGTGGTCAGCCTCCGGTACAGCTGCCAGCCCACAACACCGGCGATTATCGCGAGCACCACCACTGAGGTCGCAACCACCACCGAAGTGCGGGAAACTCTGGGCAGCCGCATGTTTCGGATACTGAAGATTGTGGACATCGCCTATCCCCCCGTTTGCACATTCTGTGATCCGGTGCGTGCCCCCGGTGGCGCCGCTGGGGGAACGGGCACCGGCGTTCCGAGTACATCGGGCGGTGCGAGGCCCGGCACCCCCGCGATCGGTATGCCCGGCGTCGGCGGCAGCCCGTTCGGCTTCGGCGCCGACGTCGCCAACTCGGGCGCCGGATAGGCGCCCGGAACGGGGCCGAACGGGCCTCGATCTAAAAGCGCGCACGGCAACGGATCCCCGGGCCGCGGCAAACCGTCGGCGGCCGGGGTGTACGAGCACGGCGAGCCCGGCGGTACCGCCGGTCCCGGATGGTCCGGTGTTCCCTCCAGCACCGGCGGCGCCGGTGGCGGTGCACCATTAGGCAAGCGTGTGCCGTTGGGGTCGGGGAACCGAAACGCCGGCAATCCCGCGTCGCGCCAGAACTGTTCAGGGTCAATCCCGCGCTTCTTAAACGCCGCGTCAACAAACGGCTGCAGCAACTGACCGGGCAGCAGGTTGGCCAGCATCGCCTTGAAGTACGGGCCCGACGCCAGGCCCTCGCCCAGTGAGGCGAAGAACCTACTGGCCAGAACGAGAACCTCTGCCAGCTCGCCCTTGCGCTGCACCAGGACGTCGCTGACCGTGCGGAGCTGCTCGAGCACGTGACCGAGGTTTGGGTTGTCGGCGACCACCCCCCGCACCTCCTGCTCGAAGGCGTCCACGCGTTCCAGGAGACTCGTGATCGCCTGACCGCGCTCTTTGACCGCGGCCAGCAGCGACTGGGCGTTGACCAACAGCTGGTTGATCTGTTCGCGGCGGTCGCCCAGGGTGGTGGCGATCTTGTTGGCGTTGGCCAGCAGGTGCTTGAACTGATCGCCGCGCTGGCCGATCGTGTCCGAGAATCGCCTGACACCGTCGAGGGCGTCGCTCAGATGCGGGTAGGTCTGGTCGATGGTGTGCGACAACACGTTCAGCGACCGCTTGACGGCATCGATATCCCAGCCCGTTGCCGCCTTGGTGGCGTCGAAGAATGCGTCATAGATCCGATACGGCGTAGTGGTCTGCCCCAGGCTCAGCACACCGCCGGGCCGCAGCCGCTCCGAGCCCCGCGGCTCAATCTCGATGTCCTTACGGCCGAGTATGGTGTCCGTGCGAATGGCGGCCCGGCTGTCCTTACCGATCTGGATGCTACCCAGCGTGAAGCCGACGAGGACCTTGTCGCCGTTGATCTCTACCGAGTGAACCAGACCGACGTTGATCCCGACGACGCGCACCTTGTCACCGGCCCTGATTCCGGCGGCATCCTTGAACTGCGCGTAGTAATCCGGTTGCGCGAACAGCATCGGCACGCCGGTAAAGCTCTGCCCCACCCCGAGGACGAGCAACACGATGATGATGCTCATCAGTCCCGTGCGGCGCCGGTTGAATTCGGTTAGCACCCTCATGAAGGCATGCACCTACCCGTCGGCTGCCCGATGAGTTTGACGGTGCGGACCGGGCCGCCGGGCTGCAACCCGTTTACCGTGATCGAGAGGTTGCACAGGTAAAAGTTGAAGAAGTCGCCGTATATACCGCCCGCGCGCCCAATGATTTTCAGGCCATCCGGTGCCCGCCGGAGCATGTCGTTGAGGTCGTCCTTGTCGTCGACCAGAGGCAGCAGGATCGTTTCCAGGTGGCCGAGCGTGTCGTGCAGCAAGGGCCGGTTGTCGGCGAGCAGGTCGGCGACCGTGGCGACGGCGTTGCTGATGGCGACGGTGGAGTCCGCGATCGGGTCTTTGTGGTTCTTCAGTCCGGTGATGAGCACCTCGAAGTTCTTGACCGTGTCGTCGAACTGCTTCTGGTGCTTGACGGTTGTGTCCAACACGGTGTTGAGGTTGTTAATCACCTCACCGATCGTTTGGTCGCGCTCGGCCAGCGTGGACGTGAATTGCGCGATC
>Ga0310914_10000334_pt1 | contig 26190 bp, 35 predicted proteins | sample GREbulkMGAN108_FD_203450 | JGI IMG/M metagenome (GOLD analysis project Ga0310914, IMG submission 203450) | Lab enrichment of tropical soil microbial communities from Luquillo Experimental Forest, Puerto Rico - GRE.bulkMG.AN108 | ecosystem: Environmental > Terrestrial > Soil > Tropical forest >... | reverse complement strand
ATCTTCTGTTGCGTCTTGGGAATAAAGCCCGTGCGCGCCTTCCTCATATGTTTCACCAGCTTGCCAAAGCCAGGCAGAACGAATTCGCCGGTCTTTTTGGTTGTTTTGTAAGCTAGAGCGCTGAGCGTATCGAGGAATACCCCAGCGGTCTTCTTATTGGTCTGGGTTGCTTCGGCAAGAGCGAGTTCAAGTTCTGTTTTGGTCATGTTTAGGAGTCGTTTATGACAGCGAGACCGGACGCTTTCAAGGACATCGTACCTCTCCTAGCTCCCTCCTGCTCCACCCTCCCCTGTTCTCGTCACACTATTTACGATGTTTGCGCCGGCGGGGAATTCTTATCACCTTTAAGGGAATGTGCGGCCGATACCGTCGAACCACATCTGAAGAAGAGCTCGCGCGGCTCTATCATATCCCGATCCCAAAACAAACGGATTTGCCGATCAGTTACAACAACGCGCCGAGCCAGAAGGTCCTGACCATTCGCTTCCATCCGCAAACGCGACAGCGTTCGCGTTCCGCCAGGCGTTCATCAAACGGGGCTGCCTGATTCCTGCAGACGGATTCTACGAATGGCGTAAAACGGAGGCCGAAGCTGCCGTTCGCGATCGCACAGAGAACCTGTACGGCTGACCATGTTTCTCAGATTACGAAATTTTCATGTATCCTTCACACTGGGTTCATTGGGCTCTGCGAGGATCGTCCAACGGGTGCGCCCGGTCAGTCTGTAAAACGCAACAGCGCACGATCAAAGATCGGGAGGACAATCAATGACTTCTAAAACAAAACTATTACTTACTTGGGTGGCAACGGCCACAGCAGCCGGATTACAAGTGGCTCTCTTGGCTGATGAACCGAAGAATGGGCCACCGATACACGGTACGGTCCAGCTCCAACAGGAAGGAGAACAACAGGCTGCTTATTCGACTTTGGCGAAAATAACTCTCCAACAAGCGATGACCATCGCGTCGAACGCTCAAAGTGGGAACGTCTCCAAAGCAGAACTGCAGAATGAGGATGGTTTTCTTGTGTACAACGTCGTCGTTGTCTCTCAAGACAAAAAGATCCATGAGATTAAAGTAGATGCTGGTAACGGCTCGATTCTTCGAATCGATGTTGATTCCGCTAACCGAGAGGCTGAGCACGAGGAATCGGACTGACTGATCCGCCAAAGTTTCAAGAGGGTATCTCTTGTCTGAATCGATTCTGCTTGCCGGTTGTATGGCTCCTTCTCGTTGTCTTCTTTACGGGGGCGGTTCCAACAGCTCAAGCCGGCGAGAACGATGACGTGAAGGTGTTACTCGATTTAGAGAGTAAGATGGCGCAAGCTTGGGTGCAGCGGGATGCGCAGACCCTTGAGCAAATTCTGGCCGATGACTACACACTCGCCGGCTCAGGTGATGCTTTGATCAGCAAAGGCCAGTACCTGGCTGGAATTGCTAATCCAGAATTCCAGACCACATCTGCGATCGTTAATGATCTGCGGATACGTGTTTATGGCGATGCAGCGGTCGTGACAGGTCGCGCTACTTATCGCGGTCGGTCTAAAAAGCGCGGACGGTACGTCCGTCGCTTCAGGTTTACCGATACTTTCGTCCGACGTGGGAGCACTTGGAAATGTGTCGCTACGCACGCATCAGGTCTTGCGCCTGAGTAAAGCCTTGGCAGTATGTCCCGCTGTCTTGTTATATTTCACAAACAGCTCGGCGACCTAGTCCTTCTCGAATCGGCCCTCAGATGCCTTGCTCACGCAAATGGTCAGACCGTTGATCTGATTACTCGATCTGGATTTCAACCTCTCGGTTCGTTAATGCCCCACGTCAACTTTCGATCAAAACCCAACGTCAAAATTTACGACACCCTTTGGTGCTTCGACGATCGACGAAAGTCGGCGTTCTATTCGCTCCTATCCAGAGCCCCGAGAAAAGCATTTATTAGTCAACCCCGGCACGTCAATTCAGTGGTATCACTCGAAGGTTTTTCGCACGATTCAGGCTCCGAAGCTCGGTCGATCTCATATCTCTGAATATTACTGGAAACATACTCTGGGCGACAATCACGGAAGCTTTCAGCCTCCTGAACTCGCACCCCCACCAAAGAAATGGGCTTATCCCATTTCATCAGCCAATTACTTGCACGGCAACCCCACGTCGGGATGGAGAAGTAAGAATTGGACTCCAGAAAAATGGGCGATAACGATCAATCGACTGACCGAATATGGCATTGGCCCGGTTGTAATGACGTCCGGAACGCAAGGCTGGCAAAAAGAGCATTGCTCGGCGATTTGTCGGCAATTGACTAAGCCGATTGAGTGCATCGCTGGAGAGACCACTATCAAGAATTATCTCTGGATTATATGGAACGCCAAAGCAGTCCTTACGGTTGAAGGGTCTGCCAGTCACATCGCAGCGGCATTTGAACGCAGATGCCTGACCCTCTTCGGGCATACCAATGCAGTCTGCCTGCACAGGGAAACAGCCTATTCCAGGGCAGTTCTCACCGGTGACGTTATCGGTATCGAATCTGCGAGATTATTCCTCCTCCCTCATGAGCCGGTTATTGAAGCTGCCATTAAGCTCTGGCACTGTAACTAATTTTTACCCACAGCCGGTCGGCGGGTTTTGTCAGACGCGGATGGTTCCACACGCTGGACAGCAGTCGGGACCCGCTCAAGCGGGACGGATATTTAGTCTTTGCTCTCTTGGTTATTTTCTTTACCGAGACTGATGAGCGTCCCTTCCTCAGCGACCTTGATCTCGACCTCATCGCCTCCCGCTTTCCTAACGCGGGCCTGAGATACGGTTTTGCCCTTTTTGATTTCCTTGGTCGTCTCAGTTATAGTGCCGCCCCCCAGTTTTGTCTTGAATGGTCTTTTGCACCGCTGCCGGCATATCGGTCAGCGCTATCTTTTGCTCGTCTTCTTTTCCTTCCTTGCCTGCGTAAACTACGCCGGCAAGCGCAGTTACACCGATGATTGCGGTATGGGTTCGATTCTGGCTTGAAAGAAAACCTGTTCGTGGGTCAGGGGCGCTAGCAAAGGAGAAGTATTTGACCGGTCATATCATGATGATAAGGGATTGGCATTCACTGACTTTTTCGGACCGGGTAAAGTCAAGGCAAACGCCGTCCAACCAGGTTGAACTCGCTCTAGCCGAATGTCCCCTCCGTGTGCCAGTGCAAGCTCGCGGCAAATACTTAGCCCCAATCCGGAACCAACTGTGTCGGGCGAGCGACTCGGGTCGGCCCGATAAAATCGTTCAAAGATACGGTTTTCGTGCTCTTGGGGAATCTCTGGACCTGTATTTGGCAATTCGGAAAATGGCAAGCAACCCGGATTTGCCGAGCGAAATCGAAACGGTACCTCCCTCAACGTTGTACTTAACAGCGTTATCCAAGAGATTTAGAAGAATCCGTCGAAGGTATGATTCATCCGCATAAACAGCGATCGCAGGCAAGATTTCGCTTTTCGTAGCGATCTTCTTTCGTAGAGCGAGGATTTCCGCGTCCTCTACCAACTCGTGACACATCGCGCTGAAATCGATGGGCTCCTTTTTCAGCGTAAGCGCTCCGGCATCGGCACGAGAAAGCAAGAGCAATTTTTCGACGATGGCTGAGAGCCGCTCTGTCTGTTCCAGCAAACCGTCCAAAAGGCTTTCGATCGCGAAGCGCCTAACCGAGAAGGATGAATCCAACGCTACGTGGCAGCGAATCCGGATTGTGGATTGCCAGAACTGCGACTTTCAGCCCATCACACAGCTCCAATGGGGTCAACTCTGTTGTGTCGTCCTCCTTCAGTTTTGCCACGTTATGGAGCGGACTTTCTGGCTGGTGTAAGTCGTCGTGACGCCCCACACAGCTGATGGTCTGCTTTGAAATTATGGAATTCGATGACGCCAGTAGCTGGGATCTCTCCGATCATGTTTCACCGCTACAACGATGATCTCGGAACTTTCGAGAACTTTCGATGATGGAATATTCAGAAGCTGGTTCGCGATCAACAGCGCCAGCCCGACCAAATATTAGACAAGGTCAGTGGGCAGGATTCATTTCAAGACGATCCTGAGTGAGATCCAGGTAGTCGACATTATCGCGGCAGACCCAGTTGAGTACTTGACCCGGAGGATCAGGGTGTCTCCGAAATCGCGCCAGCGCTCTCTGATATTGGGCATCCGTCGTTGTTGATCTTTCAATTTGCCGAAGGTTGGTGCTTAGTCCAGCCAGCTTTTCCTGCCCAATTTCGGATCGAAATGCAGTGAGGCTCCGGTTGGAGCTCATTGCAAAGAAAAAGTAATCGCCACTTTCCACCATCGTTATCAACACCTTCTTTACCAGGTGGTTGTTCGGATTGACCAGCACGTTGTACGTTTCGAACCCATAGAACTGGAAAGCGAACTGAATGACTTCAAATTCAGCAGTCCCGAGCAAGGCATGACCAAAATTGAATCCGGCCGCAGAGATTTCTGGCGGTATGACTTCGTCCGGTCGGAGCGCCAAAAACCCGCACTGCTGTTTTCGCTCTTCGACCAGGCCTAGTGCAAAGCACGGTGACTCCGCCGCGATGAAGTCTCGAATAAACTGCCCATTCACGGTCAGTTTCGGCAGGAAGGGATAGACGTTACTCACATCTTCCATTGTTCCAAAATCCTGCCGACGGCAAGCCTTAACTAATTAGCTATAAGCCTGTCCCGCGCCGCCCTCGATGTTCGCTGTTTTGCAGCGTTGTCACTTGCCTTCGCCTCGGCTAATCTGGAGCCATGCAGCTCACCCATGACGAAATCACCCGCCTGGCCCCGGATGAACGGCTTGCATTGATCGCGCAGCTTTGGGACAGCCCTGGACGACCACCAGGTGCAATTGACGCCGGCGCAGCAAGCCGAACTTGAGCGCCGCATGGCAACGCTCGATCACGACCGCGCCCAAAGCGCCGCTTGGGAAACACTTAAGGCAGAACTCGAACAGCGTTGCTCGTAGTGTGGTCGGTTCGTTTCACCGAAGCTGCCCGCGCGGAACTCATTGCCGCGCAAGACTGGTACGAGGCCGGGGCTTCAGGTTTAGGCCGCGGGCGAAGAAATTTCCCTACGCCCTCTTTTTTCTCATCCAGCCCGATGCCCTTCTCGTTATCGCCTGTTTTCACACAGCAGCCGCGACCCGCCCACTGGCAAAAGCGAGTTTGATTTATAAAAGCCCCGGCGAGCGCAATGCCGTCTTTCATAGCAATGCCCCCGAGCGACATCCGTCAGGCGATCACTACAAGATGGGGTGCAAAGCTTCTTGTTAGAACAGGGGCTTCCGATAAGCCATGGAAGTAGAATCCAACGAAAGCGCGGTGCTGTTAAAATTGCTGAAAACCAAGTCGCGCACCAGAACGGAACTGCTTAAAGTCAGCAGCGCAAGACGGGTGCCCGCCAGGCGGCTCTGGACGCCCTATTGCCGAAGGAAAAGTCATAAGAATTGATAGAAAGTACTTCGCCAACGATCCGGCGGCTCGGTCTAGCAGTTGATTGACGCAGAGGCGGCTCGCCTTGACGCCTACCTGCGTTCCGTGCCAGATGCTCTTTCCCGTTCGGGCTCGAAACTCAGACGGGCCGTGAAAGATAACGCGCTCGTCTCGGTAGCTTTGCAGCGCCTTCTGGAGACCGGCCAGGTAATCGAGCTCAAGTACAACAATCAACGACTCTGCCTCCATTTGGCCCACTTACCGCACCAATCCGCTCAGGTGCATCATTCTCAAGAAACATCACCGGATCGAGATCACCGATCTCTCGTTGCAGGAGGTTCATCAAGCCTACAACAGGATGCGCGGGCGACAGCTCGGGTCCGCAGTTTTCATTTCGGATCTCGCGACCGAGCTCCAGATCCGCGTCCCAAAGCTGCATGAATGGATTCGCACCGAGGTAATCGAATCAGGACACGGCTCCCTGGACGAGGGCCACTGGTCGACGGCAACAGAGACCCACGGTCGGCGGCGATCGAACATCTCGGTTCCAGGCGGCTTCTTATCCGGTTCTAATGGTTTTTCAGGCGCTTGTCCAAGGATCTGTTACTGCCTAAAGAAACGGGCCTCAAACCGTCGTATATACCCGCGATTTAACCCAAATAACCAATGTTTGAATACCCTAAAATCCATGAAATCAGAAGTGCTTCGGATATGGTGCATCCAGTCTCGACACCTGAAAATCCAATAACGGCTGCATATGTTCTGGTTATACGAGACCACAGCCCTGAGGGGTGCATTGGTGATGAATTTCTGGACTGGAACTACATCCTCTGGTGGCGCCGGCGCTACGCGCTTTCCAGGGAGCTTTGCCTTGCATTAAGGGCAGAAACGCTCGTTCCGGATGGCGAACCGCAGGCTAACGACAAATTCCTGGAATTCAGCAAGGATAAACTGCGTTTTGGCTACAGAGAAAACGATATTCGGCAGTCACCTGATGCACCGGATTTGCATGAAATAGGAGCTGCTGCCGAAGGCTTTATGGCAGCACTGTTTTCGCGCCCGCTTCGCTCGATCGCTCCAAAGAGTCGTCGTTGTTTGCCTGAGCAGGAGACCTCACCCGTTCTGCTTGATAGCGGACTGCGTCTCTATGATCTGCTCCGTGGCCGAGAACATATCAGCGTATCGATCGGAGTTCCCGCCACCGGAACGCAAAAAGCTGATCGCATTCTGGGACGTGTCAGGTTTGATGAATTCGAGTATAGTGCGCAGTTTGGCCGGCTCTGGGCCATTCCAGCCTGCGGCGTCAACGAACGTTTAGTCGATTTTCTGCGAGACTACGGTGTCGGCTCATACGAAAGCAAATTTGATCTGAACACCCTCTTTTCGACCCAATGTTTAGCTCGGCTGCAGGTTGGACGGGATCCCGGATTAGCGTTGGGACGAACGCTTCAGAAGTGGATCGCCTCATGGAATAATAAACCACCAGGGAAAGGTCCATTTAATGACTCTCGCGCCGCTCAACGCGCCTGGCGGGTGCTCGGCAAGCCTAAAGACGCCCAGACGCTGTATCTGAAAGCGGACGGCCTGCCATCTTCGAGTTTGGAAGCCATTTTACAGCGTTTCGCGCCTGAAAGAAAGTTGGACCAGACTATCCGCGTAAGTTGTTGGTCCGAACCGACCAGCTTTCACAGGTCCAGCAAACAACCCAAAGCGTTATACGACAGGCTCGACGTTCAGCTTTTTGCCGTTATTGATGAAAGCGGACGCAGCGTGATTGTCTTCGATGGGCGTCTTCGTTTTGGCCGTATTAATCCCGAAGTAGCCGAAAGAATGAGGCGGTCAATTCAACGCCGCGAAGAGGCTTGGAGAACCCAGGAAACTGATGGGCAAGTCGCCATTTTGCAAGCAACGGATGATTCAGCGTTCTATATAATGCTCAGCGATTTTCTCCGCATTGATTCCAGGGACAATTGCGAAAGACCGATGACAGTAGAAGACTTCGCTGACGATGTTGCGATAGAGAACTTTTCTGCCTTCACGGGATCCAATTAGCATCAGAATGTCGGCAGAGCTGTCGCCGGAGTTCCTAGCTGGAGCGCCCCGAAATGACCACTGAATCCCAAAGAAAAAGTTTAAGAGGGGGTTAGCCCAACAAAGGTACGTAAAGTCCCACAGAAATCTTCTTAGATCCCCACACTCTGGACCGCATCCTGGTACGCCTTATCGACTGATTCGAGTGACAGGTGTTGGTAGACCTCGAGGCTCTTTTTGCTTTCGTGGCCTCAAATCAGCTGAATCTGTGCGTCGGTGAGGCCTTTGGGCGATGGCCCATGGGTCGGCGGCCGCCTGGGGGCATCTGAATCTCTTGGGAGAGTATGATTTCTCGGAGGACAAGCTTCAGGATTCGGTTGGAATCAAGCCCCCAAAACTGACCGACTAAACCAGGTCCCGTCTTGGGAGTTCTGGAATCGCCGAAATCCTTTACGCTCCGGCAGTTGGCAAGAATCCTGTGGGACTTTACGTACCTTTGTTGGGCTAACCCGCGGTCATGTTGTGCTCGACTGCTTCCACAACAATGATTGCGTCGTCTACCACAATGCCGATAGCTACAACCAGACCAAACAACGTCAGGAGGTTGATTGAGAAGCCTAGTGCGAGCATTCCAATGAACGTACCAACCAGCGAAACAATGACCGCAAGGGTCGGTATAATCGTTGCCCGAAAGTTTTGCAGGAAAAGGAAAACGACTGCTAATACGAGGAGCACAGCTTCGAAGAGCGTGTGTTCCACTTCTTTAATCGAGGCCGTAACGGCCGCTGGCGGATCAAAAAATCCACTCTGGATCGCGATATTCTGCGCCAAGACAAGCAGGGCCAACCAGCGGTGTTAGTGGTCGACGACGATCTGGGACTGCAGGATCTCTTTCGGACATTTTTGAAGCAAATCGGCTTCAGTCGAGTGGTGGTCGGAACGGCGAAAGAGGCCATTAATAGCCTCCGCAAGCAGAAATTCGATCTCATGTTTTTGGACTTGCAATTGCCTGATGCTCCTGGTGATCAGGTGTATAAAACAGCGAAGCAGATTGATCCGGACCTCAACGTTATCGTGATCACAGGCTACCCAGATAGCGAGATCCTCGATCGAATTCTTCAAGTCAGTCCGGTCACGGTTCTGAAGAAGCCACTGAAGGTTGAGCAGCTCAATCAGACGGTGAAGATTCTCGTGCACAACGGCCCAAGCTGGAGAGCTGAGCAACAAAATTTGAAACCTCTGGTGGGGTTGTAACGTGGCTTTTTAAGTAAAGCGTACCCCATTGTCAGAGGCGCAAGGCAAGCTCCAGGAAGCGCTGGATATCTACCAGCACGAGCTGACGATCGCAAAACACCTAGCTAAGCTAGATGGCCTAAACCTCGCTTTACGGAATTTGGTTTGATTGAATTACGATGCCGCCTTCCGACCCTTCGACGCGTGTCGGCTTGGACTTAATTCCTGGACTGAGAGCTCATCCACTGGACCCGGAGAATCCGGTTGCTAATCCCCCACTCTTCCCTCCCCCACCCTACTCGTCGGTGTACCGTTACCCACCCACCGGCAAGTTTTGTCGCAGCTCTCTGATGAGCCGCGCGTAGTTGTCGTGTGACCCGATCCAAAACCAGATCACAATGTCATTCGCCAGCACGCCAAGAACGCGATAGTTGCGCAGCCTGGAGACGGTGATCGCTTCAGAAGAGTACGGAAGGCAGATATGCCCCGGCCGGCTCGTTGTACAGCCCCAAGGTCATCAGCGTCATTGGCTGGACAACCCGAAGGCCATTCTCGAGGCACCAACGAAAAAAAACCGAATTGCGTGTCGGCACGATGATGCCCGGTCCTGCAAAGGCTTCCGCGGAGGCTATCAATGCCTGGAGGTCCAGGTTAGTTTCAGCAACGGCGTGCCCGAAAAAGGCCAGTACCGTGACGTATCCGGTTATCCGTTCATGGCGCTCGACGACCACCGCGGTCCCACCCTTCATGGCATCCGCCAGCTCGCCCGCACGATCGTGTCCATGAACTTGCATGCAAATGCGCTTACAATCCTCAACGTCCGAAACTCGCGTCGGCCGGACCGAGCACCCAATAACGCCGGAACTTAAGGAAATTCTGGAGGCTTTAGGGCTGCAAAAGCCACCTCAGCCGATCGCTGCTTTGCATCGGCAACTCTATCGCATTGCCATAGAACGGAGGCCAGCCGGAGATCTAGCGTGAAAAGATAATCTCCACTTTCTTTCCGCTGCGTGCCATTTCAAATTAAGAACATGCGATATCATTTAGCGGCTAGATACGCTCGGCGTGTGGAACTTCGCGGATACCGCGAGCAATTGCTTTCGATAGGCGATATTGTGACGTCACGATGGCTTGACTTCCGCAAGATGCCTAGCTGGAGCTGCGGGATCGCCCGACAAGATTGTGAAGATCTCACGGCAGCTGATGCGGTCATTATTTTTACCGAGATACCGAACACGATCTTTGCGACTGGTGGGCGCCACGTTGAGTTTGGCTTAGCATTGGCCCAAGGCAAATGTGTGATTATGGTTGGTCCACGGGAGAACGTGTTCTACTATTTGCTTCCAGACTCTCAGATCTTCGCCACATGGAACAAGGCATTTGCGACCATAAGGCGTCGACGTCAGGAAACGATGCAACGGCAGACGAAGCCAGTTGCTAAGGTCCACACTGACGGCCGACCTTCTCCAACGCGATCTGTCACTGCTTTAGGCAGTTGGGTGTCCCGCTTGGGGTAGACCCAACAGTCGTGTCACCAGCCGCCATTTCGATCACAGCAGCGCCAGCCGAGCGTTCATGTCAGGTCGAACCGCCCAATACGGTTCACGTGCTCCCATATCAGCGGGGTCAGCGCGGCGTAGTCGCGTGGTGCCAGCCCGTGCTTGCCCGACGCCCGTCTTCGCGGATTCGAGAAGAGCCATTGCGCTTACCACGGCGCTTTGTTACGCTCTAAGAGTAAGTCCCTAAAGCCAATTCAGAGCGTGACTTCAAATCATCTTGTCCGCTTCAGAAGCACGAGCCCACGCAAGAACCTTCCGCCCAGCATCTCGCGAAAGCGGGCCGAAGCCAATTTCCTATGCTCTTTCGAGCGGGCTTTTGTCGCCGGGCATTGCCAAACCAAACAAATCACTTGGCGCGACTTCGCCTTGCAGGGCTACGGGATCCCGGATCTCATCACCTTTGCATGGAGCACTGATCAAAACCAAGCCACCGTGTGGTCGCTTGAGGCGCTTCGGCAGAAGCTACAACGCCAGCAGTTTACTGCATTTGAACTCAAACTACGCGACTGGCGCAAAGGTATTGTACAGGCATACCGATACCGGTACTTCTGCGACCGCTCAATCGTTGTCCTTCCCGGTGATGTTGCCGATAGGGCCTCTAAGCGTCTGGAACTTTTCGCATCGCTGGATGTCGGATTGTGGAGTTTTGATCCGGACTCCGACGTGATCACAAAATACTTCACTCCGCACCAAGGCACGGCCAGAAACCTTGAAGCACGAAACAAGGCGATCGAATCGATTTTAAACAAAATCCAGCTCTGCAAGGCGCTTAAATAGTCGAAGGGCGCCATCCATATCTTCCAAGTGAGAATTGCCGGACTTGGAATTTAGCGCTACGGCTTGCTGGCTGATTAACGCGTAGGTGTCCAGGGCGGTTTCTACAGCCTTGCCACAACGATGTAGAGACTCTTCCTCTTTTGCGCTAACAAGCGCTTGGTTCAACGCCTTGATGGCATCCCAAGTTTGCAGAACTTCCTTGTTGCGAGGCGGCTGTGACCCCTCCCACCCATAAAGGGCGTCGGTACCAAGTCTGTTGAGTACGCTGCGCACCCGGCGCCGCAAGATATCCAGTTCGTAATACGTGATCCTATTGAGCAAGGCGCAGCTTAGGTACCTTTCAGTCGGCGTTCGGCCGCCACCGGTCGCTGGACTGAAACGCTCAAGCGAGAACGTCCTGAGGTTCGACCACCAGCCGGTGGCGCCAGCCTCGGCACCGGCCGCTCCTAGAAAGGGCGTCAAGAGGTCTGAAAAGCCGTTAATCACCAAAAAGCCCTTTACCGAGAGCACGTGGTTCAAGAACATCCAGCCAGCGATCACCTCGGCATTGAAAAGGTCTGTGCGAGCCTCAGCGATGCCCGCTGCCACCAGAACGTAGAAGCCGTCTGGAGGGGTTTCGAGCACGATCAGTTGCTTCAAGAAGCGCAGCAGCTCCTCTACGTTGATCAGCGCCTCTCCAGAAACCGCCAGCGTGGCGTAGATGCGCTTTTCAGGAGCGATCTTTTTGCCTTGGACTCCGGTCGCCCGTATAAAGTTCATTGCGATCGCTGCCTCTGGTGAATCAAATGAGCGGCCGATGATGATATTGGGCCCGATGAGCGCCGTAAGTGGCAGTGCCGCCTCGCACTCCAGAACCTTGCTCACGTCCTCAATCACCTGGCTCTCGCGAAGCAGCTGGTCGTACCGGCGCGGCGCGAAGTAGCAAGAGTATTCCTCTTGCAAATAACCCGTCCGTGAGAGTGGATCGAGGGCGCTAAGAGTAGCGTAATATTGCGGGTCAAAGAGCCGTTCAGAAATCGGGGCTGATTCTGTGAATTTACTGGCGCTTTCGCGCAGCTTTGCGGGCGTGATGTCCCGTGGGCTGAAGATGACCCCATCGATTAACTCTTTGCTTAATCCTTCTACAGTCTTTAATCCGTCGCTAAAGCCATGTTGCGCAAATAGCTTCACTAGTCGTTCCCGAACTGTGCCACAATGCGCTCGAAGTTTAGAGGCCTTGGCATCGGTTTCTTTCTTAAGGTCTGATCGACTAAGCGGCAGAACCCGGCGCTGAAATCTGGTCGCTCACTCTTCAGCGATTTGGGCGCCTGTGTCGCGATCCTTATCCTGGAGAGCGGTTCGATTACGTCGCTGCTGCGGGCCGTCGGATGAATCTGTTGCTTTTCGTACCTTTGTTCAATTTCCATGCTCCTGATACCGATGGCCAAGTTTATTGCGAATCCGTTTCCGACTACCCCCCGCAGATCCGACTCCGTAAGGCGGGCTTGCCACCAAATTGACGGTGCCGTTCCGCGTTTTGTTTGCCTGCTCCCCAACAGCGAATTAGCGATCCTCCTCACGCGGACAAACCTGGCAGCGCCGGGGATTCCTCCTTTGAGATGATATCGGCGAGCGCTGTTAGAAACATAATTCCGGGAGCATTTGGATCCACCCGTCGAAGCAATTCCGGCACTGCAAGAAGCCACCGGTCCCGATCGTCCCGATCCGCGGTCCGCCACCTGTCCTTAACCCATTCGTACCTCTCTGTGGATGTTCGCGTCGCTTTAATACATTGCTCTTCCTCGAGGTGCTCCTTGCGTCGCTTTGCCGCAGCAGCGCCGGCTGGCAGTGTGATAGTTGGGGTATTCGGTATCGCTCGGAAAAGCCATCCGGCGATTTTTCTTCCTTCTTTTATCGGGTCATAACGAAATGTTACGTCAGCTCGCTCGTTCAGCTCTCGCATAGATCGCTTTAACACAGCCGCGGCTATGTGCTTGGGTTCTTCGTACTGATCGGGACTCAGACGAAAGAACCAGCGAACTTGTTCAATATCCATCTTCCAGCTCGGATATTTGTTGCGTATATCCTTTGGGTTCCAGGAGCGGACCTGCATGTACATTTTCATTGCATATCCGCTTCGCAAACGCAGGAACACATCCGTCGGAATCTGAGTAAAGTGCTCTCTCAAATCCACCAGAAACGGCCGCATGTCCTCGTGGAACTGCAGCTCAATAATTCCGTCTCGGTCGTAGTATTTGGCGCGCGAGAGGATCTGGAATTTCGTGCGAGAACCTTCAATAAAATCCTCCACCTCGACTAGAGACTTCAACATCTCGTCCGCTACCTGTTCCAGCGTGTTATACGCAGAGCCTCCTGTGAGGCCTAGCCGGGCCTTGTACTCTTGCACCTTCAGTTTGTGTTTAAGCAGGTCATGCTCATGCGACACTCTTGTAGCCAAAAGCACCATGATGCGCATCCCGAGTGGCGAAAGATCAGACTGCGCTCTTGCCAGCTTATTGTGGATTACGGCGATTTCTTTTCGTGGGCGACCACGCATGGGCCAGTATAAGAAAAAGTTTCTTACAAGAGCGCAAGACCTTATTTACCGCTCCGTTGCTGTGACCGTTCAAAGGGATTTTTATAAGGAACTCATAGAAGAGCTTTGCTCCGTTGCTGTGACCGTTCAGCCATCCATGCTAGAATAATTAGAGTACACACACTTTATATCTTTGTAATTTTCTGTGTTTTGCCTCTCTTTCTCCGATTAGACCATTCCAAATCCAAACAAGTCCGGTCACTCGGACGGAGCTCTTTGACTCCGCGCGTGTGACCAATGGTCAAGCAACGTTCGATGGCTTACTACTGAATGCTTGGTCACAATAACGGAGTCGAATCCCTCCCGCATTAAGAGCGGACTCTCTAGCCGTCCTCTACTCCATTCATGCAACCAAAGGTCACACGGACGGAGCGTTCTTCCCAGGGAAAGAACAGAAATTCTTCACTTATCGGTCACACCGGCGGAGTGGCTCTCATCGGAGAGAAGATGCATTCACTACCTACATGGAGTATTCGGTTGCCTTGGGAACTGATTCTTCACTCCGCAATTGTGACCCACTTTACCATGGAAAGACATTTTTAACCGCGCCAACCGTCACACAAATCCTTGGGGATAATGGAGGCATTGCCTCTTGATCGGTCACAAAAAAGGCGGGCCCTCCCCCCCTTTCGAAGCTCTCATATTCTGGATCCCATCCGAGAAGGCCCAGACTCCGTTCATGCGACTTTAGCTGTCCGTCACCCAATGGAGGCCCTGAACGTGCGAAAACAGGACGCAATCCCTGAGAAACGGGACTGGAACTATTCCCGTCGGTCACATGTGCGGAGTTCGAAAGCACTTAATCTAGTGGCTAAACTTCGAATGAACGCAAGCTGTTGTATAATCGCGATCACACGAGCATTTAAAAAATACCGGCTTCACTCCGCTCATGTGACCGCCACTCCGTTTTTGTCACTAATACCGCCTTTTTTACTCCGTTCTTGTATCCTCCCACTCCGTTTTTGTGACCCGCGGTGGCTGCACTTATATAAAGAAAGAAAAGGGGAAATGAAATTGTCCGGGTGTGTGGAGATCAAGAAAATAAAAAGCCATGTCTCTTTCACGGAGTTCTCGCAACGAACCAAAAAAAAAACAACGCGCGATCTGCCCAGGCTTCGCGTGTTAATCGCCGCAATATCGCGTACCATCCGCGCCGCCTTCACATTGGCGTCGTGGATCGGTAGCCCCGGCCAAGGGGGACAAAAGGGCACGAGGCCGACGCAGAGCTCGTGCAGAACCGGGATCACGTTCGGCTCCAGATTCGGTTCCCATAGTGAATATTCGCTTTGCAGCGCGGAAACAGGATTGGACCGGAATGGGCGCAGCGGATGTTGGCGGTGCCGGTCACTTCCTCGATCCGCACAGCCGGATCGATGCTGTGCTGATAGAGCAGGTCGATATAGTCGGTGCCAAGCCCTGGGTAAGGAGCCCTTCACGGCCTCACGAATGGATCTCCGTCTCCCGGTCCCTCCCCTCAGTAAGGCTAAAACAGAAAGATGGTACGAGGATGAATCCCAATTTTAAGCTTTGTACATTTCTTATTAAGAAAATTGGAGGTGCGAACAGGTAGTAAATAAAAGAAGAGAAAATGAATAAAGTATAAGCATTTCAAAATAAGAACTTAAATGATTTACAAATGTATAGAATTTGAACATTAATTATGGACAGCGTTTGATCGTTGTAAATGCTTAGATTTTCTGCTTTTTTACGTTTTTGCAGTTTTTCATATGAAAATCGTCGCTTTTGTAAGTGGAAAAGGAGGGGTGGGGAAGACCACGCTGGGATTTCTGTTGGGCTTGGTCCTTCAGAGAGCTCAACGCCGAGTCAATTTTCTTGACCTGGATCCTCAGGCCTCCCTGACAAGTCTCCTGGAGCTTCACAAGGTCAAGAGGGACGAGGGCACCTCCACGGAGTTCCTTATAGTCGATACGCCCCCACGTCTGGAATCGAAGGAGGTCCGAGAATCCGTGCAACGAGCGGACGTGATCTGTATCCCAATGCGGCCGTCTCCGATGGATTTTGGTGTGACGACCAACACGGCGGAATTAGTGAAGACTCTGAAACGGCCCGACAGTAAGGCGTTCATCATTCTGAACCAGCTTAGGAAAGGGACTTACTTGTCGAAAAAGGTCGAGACCCTCAATGGATCAGATTTTGCGTTGTCGTTTGCAAATTCATCTTTCTCGCTGCGGGAATGTTTCGCTCACGCGCTGACGGTCGGTTGGGATGCGCTGGATGAATCGGCGTCGAATGAACTACTGAACTTCGCGCTCACCATTGGATAAAATCATGAGCAAGCTCGCCAAACTCCAAGAAGAGAAACTCGAGCAGCTGAAAATGCTGAGCTCAGCTGGGCGCGTGCAGTTAGAGGAGGCACTCGCACCTGAGACTTCGCCAAAATTTCCAACTCCACGAGAGATCGTCTCGGCAGAAGAGCCGAAGGCACCGGCAGTTGCCGAAACGCCGGAAGCGCTCGTTCAGAAACAAGCGCGAAGATCGGTCGTTCGTGGGAAACGGCTTGGGAGACCCCCGTTTGCGGCAGAAATGAAGGCGTCGACGGTTTATCTACCCGAATCGGTCTACGCGGAGTTGGAAGCCTTGGCCAATAAAAGTGGCAAAAAAGGGTTCAAGCGTCCGGGATTGAGTGAAACCGTGCGCGCTGCACTACGCCTGGTGCAGAGTCGGCAATGGTCTAGCGAGGAAATAAGCCAAGCATTCGCAGAGGATGTAGGGGTGGGGGAGTAATACGACCGGCTTTTTCGGAACTTGCGGCCGGTGGACATGTGGCCAACGGCAAAGAGTTGATGCGTAAAACTCAAGCAGCTATTTGTAAACAGTCCGAGCGAAAATGAAATGAGTACGCAGGAGATCATCAGAGAGCTGACAAAGTTAGACCGGGATGAGCTTGCCCAAATAGATATGAAACTGCACGAGCTGCTGGAAGAAAAGATTCGCACCGGCGGAAGATCGTGGGGCGAAGCGCTGCTGGAGGTAGCCGGGACCGTGGAGGGCCTGCCACCGGATTACGCGGAGAATCACGATCATTATCTTCATGGGTTGCCGCGTCGATGAAGGTCTTCGGGGACACAGTTCATTTCATCGCTTTACTCAGCACTGGTGATCGATGGCATGCCCGAGCTGTTGCAATCAATCGGCAATCTCCAGGTCCGCTTGTCACGACAGAATGGGTTTTAACCGAAGTCGGAGACGCCTTCAGTCAGCCAGGAGCGCGGCAGAAATTCATCCGGCTTCTGGATCTGCTAAGGAAACAACCGGATGTGGACATCGTTTCATCTACGAGCGATCTGTTCCGGCGCGGCACGGATTTTTTCCACGCGACCAGATAAAGAATGGTCGCTAACGGACTGCATTTCGTTCGTCGTAATGAACGAACGCGGCATTACCGATGCCTTTACGAACGATCACCATTTCGAGCAAGCCGGCTTTCAAATTCTGCTGAAGGACTAAAGAGGCGTTCTAGGGCCTACAGAGGGTAAGGTTAAGATCCGCCGAAGAAATAAGGGGGTTGGTGATCCATCCAACTCAATGACAAGGCAGCGGACGGCAATCTTCCAACCCTTGGGGCTGGAGTTGACTCGGCAGACGGAAGCGGCTTTTGGCCCGGAAGAGGCCGGACCGATTCATCCGCGCCACGCCTTCCGGAAACCAAGGAAGTGATTGAGAGCAAGATCATTCCTTGTGAGCGTGGTGGCAATGCTCATCTTCGCTCCTAATGCAACTGATCCGGGGCGCCTTGAAAGATTATGTCCGCAAGATGTACCTGGCAGTATAACCACCAACGTGCCGACGTGGATCATTGGGCCTGCATCGGGCGAAAGGCTGCTCATAGAGCGCTCAGCAGGGCGTGCTGAAAGTCTGGCCGAGCCAATCCAGCGGTTGCCCCCGCCTGCGCAATTCAAATCCGCTCCTCGAGCGAGCTTGTAAGCGAGGCATTGCCCTTAAAACCCTGTGCCAGCGCTGGCAGGGCTCATAATCGCCTTTATGAGCCCTGCCCCTTTTACGCCAGAAAAACAATGTTACAGCGTTTTAATTTTGCATTTTTTTCGAGAAGCCGATATCAAGGAGCGCTAGCGTGAGCGACACTTTGGGAACAAATGCCGGCCAGCAACCCCTGGAAGAACTCGTTCAAACCCAAGCCCTTAGTGTCGACTTACGAGAGGCGGTTATGGCCTGTTTCTCTGGAAGAGAGTCCCGCCGCTGGACTGTTTCCGAACTGGTTGAGCGGTTTAAAAATCTGGGCATTCGCGCCTCACGCGCCAGCGTGACGGCGGCGCTCGCCGAACTCGAAGTAGAGCTTGAGCTCTCGGGCTGGGCGCCGTGGCGCCTCCTGGAACGAGGAACCGAATGGATTCTAGAGCCCAAAAGAGAGCTCGTAGCGCTTCTTTCTGGCGTCAGAGGGCTCCCCTTAAGAGAGATCCTTTCAGAAGAGCATAAGGCCGTGCTCCTGGTCACAATCGGGTACCGCCGCAAAGGGGGAGTCTCCAAAACAAGAGTGGGGGAGATACTCGGGCTGGAGGCCGCTAGATACCTGGACGATCTCTTGAGGGAGGGGTTGATCTACTGCGACCCGTCCAGGGAGGTGAATTTTTGGCGGCCGGCGCCATCGGCTTTGCTTGCTCTGGGTTTACGGTCTTTCGCGGACATCCCCGCGCTCAAAGAGCTCGAAGAGTGGTTCGACATGCAGAAAGAATTTCGGACGATAGCGAAACTGGATCCTTTCTTTGAGAAAAGCCAAAGACTCGCTTCCCGGCGGCTTAAACGCGAATCAGAGCGGCGCGGAACCCTTGGGGAGCCCATGCATTGCGCCAGGCTCTCCACTGAGAGAATCCCCGCTAGAGGAAAGCGACTCTGATCTTTTCCGGAGTGATGGGCTGGCTGGTGCTGCTGCTGCGCTCTCCTGCCACGCCCAGTCGCCGCAGAGCGTTGTGCAGGGCTGCCCGGCCCAAGGGAGCGCCGTGAGGCCCTGGAAAAAGGAGGCTTGATTGACTCCATTGGAGCGATTTGCGGTAGAGCCGCCGTTGGTCCGGCCGGGCCAGCCGTTCTCTCCAGGCGTGCCAGAAGCGCAAGGGAAGAGCGAAGCATGGTTCCTGGATTGGGGCGTCCCACAGTAGCACTTCGGTTTCGGTGATTTTGAGGCAGTTTTGAGGCCATTTTCGAGGAGTTCCCCTAGCAGGCGCCGAGCATAGGGCGGCGATCAGGCCCGAGTCTCGCCGGGTTGCGAGTGAGGGGTTTTTGACTGAGCCCATCTGCTTTGCAAGTCTTTGAATCACCCAGTTCTGCAGAGCCGCTATTTCCTCATCAGATACCGGCTGTTTGAGCCGTCCGCCGCCTAAAAAGCCCAAGAATGGCGAGATCCTCTTTCCGGTCGGGGATTCTCTGATGAGTACCATGAGTTCGTTACTGGAATAGCTCTGCCGGAGCTCCAAGCCAGCGGCTCCTATGGCCGCCTTTGCGCCCGCCACGTACACCCGTCTTGTGGAGGGCCGAAGGCCTGCGAGAGATTGTTCGAAATCCTTAACGACTTCGCTGATTGGCTTGGCTTGCGCGCTCACACGCTTCTCTCTAGAAGTCCCCCCGGAGTCAAAATAGTGATTGGGGGAAAATGGTTTGTCTTTACAACTTGCGTCCAGTCTTTATCACGTAAAAACATCACTTGTTTGAATAAACCAAGCCGGAAATGAAGTATCCCACTCGAAGCGGCGGCGGGGCGAGGTAGTCCGCGCTAGGAAGTCCCCCCCGAAGCCCGCCTATGACGCAAGAGGATTCGCAGACAGACACAGAGAAGGTGCTTCTGGCTCCCTTTGACCTAGGAACTTCTGAATCGACCCCACGAGCCAAAACCGCCGAGACCTTCCTGGAGCTATTGGGAGCGCGGGTGCGCAATCTCAATACGCGAAGCGCTTATCGGGTGGCCTGGCGCTCATTTTTGGCATTTTGTTCGGCCCGCGGGTTGGAACTCGAGAGTGTAAAGGCCTATCACGTGGGGTCATGGCTGGATCAGCATCCGGGAAGCAGATCAACTCAAAGACAACACTTGGCGGCTCTCCGGTTGCTCTTTGATTCGCTCTTGATGCGAGGGGTAGTTGAGTATAATCCAGCCGCCCGGGCCAGGCCGCCGAGGTTGGTTCGAGAATCCTCCCAAACTCCGGTCTTTGAGGAGGCTGAAATCGTAGCGTTCTTGGACTCGATGAGTCCCAATTCGCTAAAAGACATTCGGGATAAGGCGCTCTTCAGTGTTCTCTTCTATTCCTGGTGCCGGGTCTCTGCCCTCATCAACCTAAAGGTTGCGGATTACTATGAACGTGGCGGCACGCGCTGGTTACGGTTCGAAGAAAAACGAGGGAAAGAACACGAGGTACCGGTGCATTCAAAGGCTAAAGAAACGGTGGATCTTTGGCTTGAACGCTCTCGCCTGGCTTGCACCCCGAGTGCTCCCCTGTTTCCTTCCTTCGGCAAGAATCGTGAAATTATTGAGCTGAGACGCCTGGATCGTCGGAGTGTGTTAAAGCTGGTTGAGAAACGGGCGCTGGCGAGCGGGATCCAGAAACGAGTTTGTTGTCACAGCTTCCGTGCGACGGGTGTCACCCAGTACATGAATTCGGGCGGCACAATCGAGATCGCGCAGCGGATCGCCGGACATACGAGTCCGGCGACCACCAGGATTTATGATCGATCTGGGGACCAACTGACCCTTAAAGAGATCGAGAGAGTGCAGATCGGGAAGAAACAAGGGATTTGAATTTCGCGCCCGGCCATATCCTAGATGGGTTGGATCGTCTTCACCGTGAACGTCATCTTGGCTGGAACCATTTTCGCAGTCGCGCTGTCCGCTGGCGTCCTCGTACTGCTCGAGATCGGGCGGCGCATCGGCGTCCGCCAGCTTACGGAGGAAGGCGAGACTGCATCAAAGGGCCTTGGTGCGATCGAGGGTGCGATCTTTGGGTTGTTGGGTTTGATCCTCGCATTTTCGTTTTCCGGGGCGCTTACACGCTTTGATGCGCGGCGGCATCTCGTCGTCGAGGAGGCCAATGACATCGGGCACGGCATGGCTGCGGGTCGCTCTGCTCCCAGCGGACGCGCAGCCACCCATGCGCGATCTCTTCCGTCGTTACCTGGACTCGCGGATCGAGGTCTATCGGAAGGTGCCGGATATGGAGGCGGTGAAAGCGGAGCAGGCGAGGTCGGCGAAGTTGCAGAGCGAAATATGGGCGCTCGCTGTCTCCTCCACGCGGGAAGCGGGAACGGCCCAGGCGCCGATGCTGCTCCTGCCCGCGCTGAACGCGATGTTCGACATCACCACGACGCGAACAGAGGCCGCTAGAGTTCATCCGCCACTGATGATCTTCGGGATGCTCGGCGCGCTGACTCTCGCCTGTTCGTTGTTCGCGGGCTACGACATGGCGATTCGGCGTCGTCTGAATGTATTTGCACTCCGTCGCCTTCGCCGTCGTCTTGTCAGTGACCGCATATGTGATCATCGATCTCGAGTACCCGCGCCTTGGATTTATCCAGATAAGCGACTCCGACCAGGTGCTCGTCGATCTGCGTAAGAGCATGAATTAGGGGTGACGACACGATTGCTCGGCCGCGTAAATGTCCCGTTGGGGTCTGACGAACCGGACAATTATGGCACTTTCGTGTCTTCACCCCCATTCCCATGTCGCTTTTCGTACCTTTGTTGGAATTTAACCGTTAATAAAAGTCTACGCATGATCGCAACGCTCCACCACTCGCTGCTCGCTATCGCACTCATCACGCTGCTCGAGCTGGCGGTCATCGCGCGGATCCTGCTTCGGCCCCATCGCGACCCTGCTTCCCGAATCGCATGGGTGGTGGTCGTTGGCGTGCTCCCTCTGTTGGGCATGCTCGCCTATCTGCTCCTGGGCGAGGTCAACATCGGCCGTCGCCGCGTGGAGCGGTTGCACGCAGTCCTCAAGGGCATGCCGCCGATCCAGTGTCACGCCGCTGGGGACGGGGCGGCCTTCGCAGGCGCCGTTCCCGAGCGTCACCAGCATCTCTTTTTGCTCGGCCACTCGATCAGCGGGTTCCCTCCCGTGGGTGGCAACACCGCGCGCCTTCTGCCGAACTCCAACGCCACGATCGACGCGATGGTGGCCGACATCGATTCCGCAACCGATCACGTCCATGTGCTGTTCTACATCTGGCTGCCGGATTACAACGGCAGCAAGGTCGTCGAGGCCTTGAAGCGCGCGGCTGCCCGCGGCGTGACCTGTCGGGCCATGGCCGATGACCTCGGCTCGCGCACGATCATCCGCTCCGAGCATTGGCAGGCGATGCGCGCGGCAGGTGTACGCGTGGCTGCGGGCCTGCCCATAGGCAACCCCCTGCTGCGGCCGTTCAAGGGCCGCATCGACCTCCGGAACCATCGCAAGATCGTGGTCATCGACGATCGCATCACCTACTGCGGTAGCCAGAACTGTGCCGATCCCGAGTTCCGCGTGAAGGCGAAGTATGCACCCTGGGTGGACGCCGTGATGCGCTTCGAGGGTCCCATCGCACGCCAGAACCAGTTCCTGTTCGCGAGCGACTGGATGACGTACGTGGATGAGAACCTCGACGAACTCCTGAGCAAGCCGCTGCCTTTGCCCATGCCGGGAGGGGTGCCCGCGCAGGTGATCGGCACGGGCCCGACGGTGCGCTACTCGGCCATGCCCGAGATGTTCGAATCCCTGATGTTCGCGGCGAGGCGCGAGATTGTTGTCACTACCCCCTACTACGTGCCCGACGAGTCCCTGCACAATGCGCTGTGCACGACCGCGTACCGGGGCGTGGACACGACGATCGTCTTTCCCGCCAGGAACGACTCGTGGATCGTCGGAGCGGCCAGCCGCAGCTACTACGAGGACCTGCTCAGCGCGGGGGTTAAGATCTACGAGTACGAGGGCGGCCTGCTGCACACGAAATCGCTGACGGTGGATGGCGAGGTCACCTTGATCGGCTCGGCGAACATGGACCGCCGCAGTTTCGAGCTCAACTACGAGAACAACATCCTGTTCCACGATCCCGCACTCACCGGCGCTGTGCGCGAGCGCCAGCAGGAATACATTGCGCGATCGAATCGGGTCACTAAGGAGGCGGTGGCGGCCTGGTCGATGTCACGCCGGCTGTGGAACAACCTCATTGCCACGCTCGGGCCCGTGCTCTAGCTAGCTAGGGGAGAGGGGAGGGGAACGAAGGCTCCGCGCCTTCCTCTTCCGGCCTCTTCTTGCGGGCAGCTCGCGCGCGTTGCCGTTTCCTTCTTGAGGCCGCCTCAGCGAAAACATTCCTCTCGACCCCCCCGACAAAAAGAAAAGGTGAGGTTTTTACGCTCAGGCTCCCTTACTCCTTGCAGTCAGCGGCCAAAGAAGAGAGATCTGAGCCGCGCCGCCACAGTGCCTCCGCCACCTCAACGGCTAGTTGCGCCGGTCCCTTGGAACCTGACACCTGCATATTTCCAGGGGAACCAATAAGTGGAATCCATGCCTCCCTCCCAAGCGTGTAGCTTGCCGGCATCTGCGCCGGACCCAAGGCCTGTAACAAAGGTCCCGAACGCTCCTGTATCAAATTCATTAGGTCTGAAAAAACTAGGCGGCGGAGTAACTTGCGTCGAAGATCCTACCGGTTCTCCGCCAAAGGTGGCAACAGCTTGTGAGGCGAATGTCACAACGGCTAAGGCTATTAGTCTTTTCATATTCGTTCTCGATAGTATTCCCTAAAGGGAGCAAAGAAACGCGTGAAAGCGAAGATTTGCGTTGATAGCTGGGCAGGCAGACTAGAGGAGGACTGTGAAATCATAGGAGAAACCAGGACAAAGTATGTTTGCCGCATGCTGAGAGATGGAAGGTTGCCGAGAAGAAACGTCAAAGCTGGCGATATCGTAAAGGTGCCAAAGCGCGCAGTGAGGATTGAGACGCCAGACCACGAGCGTGGAATTCCCAGGCAGGACAAGACCCAAGAAGAAACCGCGCTGCCGCAGGGTTAGGGGAGAGAGTCTGGTTGCGCAGCTCGATAGCACTGTGACCAGGCCGAACAACTCCGAGATCAGCAAGTTCAGCAGCAGTACAGCGATCAGTTGGGCGTCTACGTCCAAGAAAAGGCTGAGCAAATCGACCGGTTGCAATCCAGCTTTGGCGGCGTCGTTAACCTCGGAGCAGGCGCAGTTGCAGGCCATTCAACAGAGAGCACCTGGCTGGACGGCCGGCAAAAAAGCGCACGCCCAATGGGAACAGCAGGTTGCGCGACGAAAGACCAGAATCGCGCAGATCGCGCTTCGCTTGGAGAGGGTAGGGGAGATTGAAGAGGCCGCTGGCGTCTATGCCGAGAGGAAAATCGAAGAACTGGCCGAGCATAAGCTTCGGTTCGATAAGCCCGAGCTCACGCTGGAGTGGGATAAGATTCAACACAGAGAACGGCAGGCCTCGATCCCGGCTATCGAGAGCACTCAAAGCGTCGGCCAGGACCTTGGGAGATCACTGACTCTCTCCAGAGTGGTAGACGAAGAATGAGCGATTCTCGCGTCCACCGTCGATCGGCTCGGAGCGGTGCCGAACACAGCGCATCCCCTGCTTGGAAGAGCAAGACCGGCTTTCGGTTGCCACCAGACGTATCTTTTGAGAAGCAGCGTCTGGCTGATGCCTGGGCGTACGTCTTCCGGCATCGTGTGCTGGGCGAATTAGGGCGCATCTTGCTGCAGGAATTGGATGACGGGCGCTGCCATATCTCCTGCGAAGTGGTTGGTGATCCATCCGACCCAATGACTACGCAGTGGGCGACAATCTTCAAACCCTTGGGGCTGGAATTGTCTCGGCAGATGGAAGCGGCTTTTGGCGCAACTCCGGAAGAGGTGGGACCGGTCGATCCGCCGACGCGCGTTCCGGAAGCCAAGGGAGTGATTGAGAGCAAGATCATTCCTTGTGAGCGCTGCGGCGCCGTGGTGGCAATGCTCATCTTCGCTCCTAAAGCAACTGATCCGGGGCGCTTTGAAGATTATGCCTGCAAGATGTACCCGCAGTATAACCGCCTCAACGTGCCGGCCTGGATCATTGGCCCTGCATTGGGCGAAGGGCCACTCATAGACCGCCCAGCCGATGTGTTGAAAGTGTGGCCGGCGCGGGAACCGATCCAACGGTTGCCACCTGCGCAATTCAATTCGCTCCTGGATCAGTTTGTTACCAGACATTGCCATTTAACGCTATTGTCGTCCCAGATGCTCGCCGATCCCAGGCGGAGAGCGGGAGATTCCAGGGGGTCAGGCCGCTTTCTTGGCTGGCTGCCCGCCACTCGGCCTATAAACAGGCATCAACTCCTCCAAGCGAGTTTGAATCGTCCTGGCTAGAACCGAAACTCTTTGCGTATGCGATAGCTTTTCGTATACACAAAAACACACGCTTGCTCAAGGGAATTTGGCTACCGGCCAATCACTCCCAGTGCAACAAGGTTCAATGCTCACATCAACGCGAACGGATTAAAGGAGATACCTGGCGCTCTCTGCAGCGCGGTGAATAGGTGCGGGTGGTCGGACCGAGCTGGATCGAGATACTGTTTGTACTTCGCCAGGAAGGATGCGGAAGTCGCCTGGTCGGCGGGGAGCGCCTGGAAGCCAGCATGGTAGGCACGGAGAGGTCGCTTGGTCTCCGAACTGAAGACGTTGCAGAGGGTTTCTGCTAGGAATTCCTCGTAATCCCCCCAACCACTCGGAGAACCGAAGCAGATATTGGTGATGCCCCTGACATCGCGAACCGCGTGGAAGATCTCGTGGATTAGAATCTCATCGGCAGCCGAGCCTGGGCCTAGATGACCGGCCACGGCGGGGGCTCCCCAAGCCTCTGGTTTAAAGGCGATAACGGTGTCTGCGCCCTCGCCGGTGCCCTTGACTTTGAATTCGGATGGCTTTTCCTCTGAGCACGTTTTTCCCGGAGTTCCCGCCTTTGCCGTATCGATGTAGTTCCCGTGTTTCGGTCCTGTCTTGGCGTTAGGATCCCCCCCGGACGTGTTCTGCTTTATTTCATCTGGGGCGAATTCAGGGGGTATGATTTCGACCCGCTTGTGCCGCGCTAAATTGATTTCCGACATTACCCAATAACCGGTGTAGGATTTCCAAATACCGTACAAAAGGGCGCCCACTTTTTTCTCGAAGCTATCGACCTCAGCCTTGGCCTTAGACGAGGGGCACCAATCCAGACCGAGAAATCCTTTTAGGTAACCATCGCCGTTGATCTTAAGATTGGGGACGTACGGGAAGTATTTCATATAGGTCTGTTGGTGCGGTGCGAACCATCTTCTATGTCAATTGTAAATTACTCAGAGCTAGACGTGCCCCGGAGCGGAGAAACCAACCGCTCACAAACTCTGGGCCAGCGCTGACGGCGCACATTTACTCGTTTCGTTGACATGACAGAAACCTAGAAGGCAATAAGATCAATACTCCGACCGGATGATGTCGTCGCGGGGGAGATCGCGCGCTCAGCATCGTCAAATCGCGCGGTATGAAACACTCCAACCAGGTGCGCGAACTCATCCTGAGCGATGAAGGGATCGCCATGGCCGATGTTTACACGGCT
>Ga0310914_10000333_pt1 | contig 26292 bp, 22 predicted proteins | sample GREbulkMGAN108_FD_203450 | JGI IMG/M metagenome (GOLD analysis project Ga0310914, IMG submission 203450) | Lab enrichment of tropical soil microbial communities from Luquillo Experimental Forest, Puerto Rico - GRE.bulkMG.AN108 | ecosystem: Environmental > Terrestrial > Soil > Tropical forest >... | reverse complement strand
GCGCTTTAAAGATGCGCAACTCGGGCAAGCCCGAGTTGCGGTGCCATCCACGTCTTGCTTTGCCGACGCCCCGAGAAGAAAGACGTGGATGCCTGGCAGCGCAGACAAGTTTACGCAGTCTGCGCAAGCTTGACTGCCTTGCCGGGCATGACGAGTGTAACTGCCGTGCCTTGTTTCGGTCAGCTTGAGCCGCGAGAATGGCCCGATGCTGCGACGTTTCCTGCTCATCGCCTTGCTCGCGCTTGCGACGGCGCCCGCGCCCGCCGAAACCAGCGGCGCGCCGTTCGACGGCAACCTGCAGCGGCTCGCCGAGATCCTCGGCGCGCTCCATTATCTGCGCGCCATCTGCGGCGCCAACGAGGGGCAGAAGTGGCGCAACGAGATGCAGGCGATCGTCGATGCCGAGACGCCGAGCGGGGAGCGCCGCGCGAAAATGATCGCGAGCTTCAACCGCGGCTATCGCGGGTATCAGCAGACCTATCGCACCTGCACGCCGGCTGCCGATCTGGTGATTCGGCGCTATCTGGAGGAAGGCTCAAAGCTCGCCCGCGAAATGACCGCGCGCTACGCCAACTGAGGTTGCGCGATTGGCTTCATGCAACCTGCCAATCAGCCCCGAGCGAATTAACAAATCAGGAAATTGTTGGGCCTTGGGGTCCACTCCGTACCGTTGCGTTTCGATCGCAATCCCCAGTACCCGCTGCGAAACCATGCCGGATTAACCGTCCCTCCAATTGCGCCTAGGCCGGCATACCCTGCGTGCTAACCTGTCATCCCGGTGACAGCAGTTCGATTCGGCATGACGCGACACGTGACCGAGAGCCCAAGTCTCGCTCCCGACCAGGAGCAAAAACGCGCCGCGTTCGGTTATCTTCACGAAGCCTGGGTCGAGGCGCGCATCGACGGCATCGACGGGGATTGTCTGGCGCAGGCGTGCCTGTTCGCGGCGTTCGCCGAATTCGTCTCGACCTATGGCGAGGAAGCGGCGGCGCGTTTCGCCGAGGGCCTTGCCGTGCGCATCCGCAACGGCGAGTTTTCCGTCAGCACCGCGCGGCAGTAACGCAACTTATATCCGACCTTCGCTCGTCCTTACGAAAGGTGGATGTTCTCCGCTCATGCTCGCGAAAGCGGGCATCCAGAGTTCGTTGATCGAGTCCCCGCTGTCGTGGGGGACCATCCGCGGCTCTGGATTCCCGCTTTCGCGGGAATGAGCGGCCGTGGGAGCTGGGCACTGCCCTTGTGAGGGCGCGGCGCGCGCCTTACGTTTAGCCGCGATATCTGGCAAGCACGGATCATGCAGGCTGCGCTTCTTCCCGATCGCGGCGTCGTCGAGGTCGCCGGCCAAGACGCGCGCAAATTCCTCAACGGGCTTCTCACCAGCGACGTCGACAAACTCGAGCCGGCGCATGCCGTGTTCGCCGCGCTGCTCACGCCGCAGGGAAAGATCATCGTCGATTTCATCCTGGTTGAGGGCGCCGAAGGTGGGACGTTTTTCCTCGATTGCCCGCGTGCGCTGGCGTCGGCTCTCAAACAGCGGCTCGACTTCTACAAATTGCGCGCACAGGTGACGATCGAGGATCGGTCCGACGCGCTCGGCGTGCTGGCGATCTGGGACGGCGAGGCCGAGAGCAAGCGCGGCCTTTGTTTCCGCGACCCGCGCCTGCCCGAACTCGGTTTACGCTGCATCCTGGCCTCAGAAGTAATCGACGAAGCCGCCGCCGAGATCGGTGCGGAACTCGTCGATGCAGCGGCTTACGAGGCGCATCGCATCGCGCTCGGCGTGCCGCGCGGCGGCCTCGATTTCATCTATGGCGACGCCTTCCCACATGAGACCGACATGGATCAGCTGGGCGGCGTCGACTTCGACAAGGGCTGTTTCGTCGGCCAGGAAGTGGTCTCGCGCATCGAGCATCGCGGCACCGCGCGCGCGCGCATCGTGCCGGTCGCGTTCGACGGCTTTGCGCCTGAGCCCGGCACGCCGGTGAGCGCGGGAGCGCGCACCGTCGGCACACTCGGCTCGAGCGCGCACGGCCGCGCGCTCGCCATGCTGCGCCTCGATCGCGCCGCCGAAGCGCTCGCGGCCGGCGAACCGCTGATCGCAGGCGGCGTCGAGATGCGCCTGGCCAAGCCTTCGTGGGCGCGGTTTCCGTTTCCCGGCGAGGTCAAGGCGGCGCAATGAACGCACCCCTCCTCCACGCGGACGACCTCACCCGCTGCCCCTGGCCGCAGCAGGATCCGCTCTACGTCGCCTATCACGACACGGAATGGGGCGTGCCGGAATACGACGACCGCGCGCTCTACGAGAAGCTCGTGCTCGACGGCTTTCAGGCCGGCCTCTCCTGGATCACGATCCTGCGCAAGCGGGAAAATTTCCGGCGCGCCTTCGACGGCTTCGATCCCGCAAAAGTCGCGCGCTACACGCCGCGCAAGATCGAAAAGCTCATGCAGGATGCCGGCATCGTGCGCAATCGCATGAAGATCGAGGGCGCGGTGCTCTCCGCGCGCGCCTATCTCGACGTGATGGAGAAGGGGCCGGGCTTCTCGCAGCTGCTTTGGGATTTTCTCGACGGCAAACCGAAGGAGAACAAGTTTCGCTCGACGTCGCAGATTCCCGCGGAGACCGAGCTGTCGCGCCGCATGTCCAAGGAGCTTGCCCGTCGCGGTTTCAAGTTCTGCGGTCCGACCATCGTCTACGCCTTCATGCAGGCGACTGGCATGGTCAACGACCATCTCCTGCGCTGCCATCGCCACGCCGCCTGCCGCAAGCTCGCCCGGCATTGAGGATGCCCGCCAAGCGCCGACCGGCAGCGCGTCGGCAGGCGATACGCGCCTGGCAGCGCATGCTGTCGGGGCGGCGGCTCGACCTGCTCGATCCGTCCGCGCTCGATATCGAGATCGCCGACATCGCCCACGGGCTGGCGCGGGTTGCGCGCTGGAACGGGCAGACCGAGGGCGCGCATATTTTCTCAGTGGCGCAGCATTCGCTGCTGGTCGAGGCGATCGCCCGGGCGCGCGCGCGCCTCGACCGCAAGGGCCGGCTCGCGGTGCTGCTCCACGACGCGCCCGAATACGTGATCGGCGACATGATCTCGCCGTTCAAGGCGGTGATCGGCGATGCCTACAAATCGATCGAGGCGCGGCTGCTCGCGGCGGTGCATGTGCGCTTTGGCCTGCCCGCCACGCTCCCCGCCGAGCTTCTCGACGTGATCAAAACTTGCGATCGCGCGGCGGCCTATCTCGAGGCGACGCGGCTTGCCGGATTTTCCGCGAGCGAGGCGCGCCGGTTCTTCGGCCCGCCGCCGAAATTTTCCGCCGCGATCGAGCGCGAATATCTCACGCCCTGGCCCGCGGACACCGCGGAAGAGCGCTATCTCGACTGCTTCGCCAAGCTCGCTCGCTCCTGACGCAATGCCGTCATGCACACAGGCATGAGCGCCGGACCGTGACGCTTTCGCGCCAAGATTCGCTGGCATATATATTCGTCAGCAAATGCTTCGCCGGTTCCAATGATTCACGTTTGTTCCCTCGCCCGTCTGCATGCGACCGTGGAGGAATCCGGCGCGCTGCACGTCGTCACCTTGCTCAAGGACACCGACCGCATCGAGCGGCCGAAAACCATCGTCCCGGAGAATCACCTGGTGCTCGGGCTCGACGACATCACCGAGCCCATGGATGGCTACATCGTTCCCTGCGACGAGCACGTCAGCAGGCTCATCGAATTCGCGCGCGGCTGGGATCGCACGACACCCATGGTCGTGCATTGCTTTGCCGGGATCAGCCGCTCGACCGCGGGCGCCTACGTGGCGGCGTGCGCGCTCAACCCCGAGCGCGACGAGCTGGCGATCGCCACGGCGCTGCGCCGCGCCTCGGCGACCGCAACCCCCAACGCGCGCATCGTCGCGCTCGGCGACCGCGTGCTCGGCCGCAACGGCCGCATGGTCGCGGCGATCGACTCGATCGGCCGCGGCGCCTTCGCCTTCGAGGGCGATCCGTTCCGGCTGGAGTTGGAATAGTTAATCGCGTCGCTGGTGTTGATCAGCGCGCAAACTCTCCGCTCAGCCCCGCGAAAGCGGGGGTCCAGATTTCGCGTGATTCCTGGATTCCCGCTTACGCGGGAATGAGCGGCAGGGCGATTCATATAGATCAGTGAGCGGTTGCGCGCTGCCGGGACCTGAACTTCAAGGCGCCCTGTTGAAGCTTTTGCTCGCGCGCTTCCTTGGCTAGCATTCCCTCTCCCCCTGGCTGGGCGCGGCTGTCATGGCACCGTTCTTCTTCCTGCTCGGATTGCTGCTGCTCGCGATCCCAATCGTCGCCATCGTCGCTCTTGTGAAATCGGTCGGGCTCGGCACTGAGTTGCGCCGTCTCAATGCGCGGCTCGCGGTGATCGAGCGCAACCTGGCTGCTTCGGCGCCGAGCGCGCCAGCGGCGCCGTCCGCCCCAGCCGAACCAATCCCGCCCGTCTCGCAGCCCGCTGCAATGCCAACGGAGACCGCCGCCCCGCCACCTGAGCCAGCCGCGGTGCCGCCCTCCCCCATCGAACCGCCGCCGGCCGGCCCCACGGCGCCGCCGATGAGCCTCGAGGAACGCCTCGGCACGCAATGGGCGGTATGGGTGGGCGGCATCGCGGTGGCGCTCGGCGGCATTTTTCTCGTGCGCTATACCATCGAGCAGGGGCTGATCGGCCCCGGCGTGCGCATCATTCTTGCCGCGATTTTGGCGGCTGCGCTCATCGTCATCGGCGAATGGGCGCGACGCAGCGAGCGCCTTTCCGGGATCGGCGCGCTGCCGATCGCAGACATGCCAAGCATCCTGACCGCCGCCGGTACCACGGTCGCCTATGCCGACGTTTACGCCGCGTATGGGCTCTATGGATTTCTCTCGCCCGGCCCGGCGTTTCTCCTGCTCGGGCTTGTGGCCTTGGCGACGCTCGCGGCATCGCTGCTGCATGGACCGGCACTCGCCGGCCTTGGTCTTGTCGGTGCCTACGTGACGCCGCTGCTGGTTGCTTCCGCCAAACCGGACTACTGGTCGCTTTACATCTATCTCGCGGTGGTGACCGCCGCCGCCTTTGCGCTCGCGCGCCTGCGGCTGTGGCGCTGGCTCGCGAGCGCGGCGCTCGTGTTCAGCGTGCTGTGGACCTTTCCCGGCCTCACCATCGTTCGGGTGGATGCGCTGGATGCGCATCTCTTCCATATTGTCGCCGGCTTCGCGCTCGCCGCGGCCTTGATCGTCGCCGGCCTGTTGTTCGGTCCCGATGCGGCGGCCGGCCGAATCGACGGGGTCTCGTCGGCGGCACTCGGCGCGTATCTGTTTGCGGCGTTGTGGGCGGTGCTGGCCAGCCGACACGATCCGGCCGCGCTCGCGGTGTTCGTCATGCTCATCGGCGCGACGCTGGCAATCGCGTGGCGGACGGAAGCCGCGGCGGCGGCCGTGCCTACCGCGGCGGTGCTTGCCGTGCTCATGATGGTGCGTTGGGCGCTCAACCTCGATGTCGATCGTCTCGTCCTGCCTTCGGGACCGGTCGCGGGAGCGGTGCCGGAGCCGGAGCGCGCGGCATACGCATGGCATCTCGTGGTCGGCGGCGGGCTTGCGGCGTTGTTCGGTGTCACCGGATATCTGGCGCAGGGGCGCTCGCAACGAGCGACCGCGCCGATCCTGTGGAGCGCAGCGGCGGTGTTCGCGCCAATCGCCATTCTCGCCGCGCTCTACTACCGCATCGCCCAGTTCGAGCCTTCGATCCCGTTCGCCGCGACCGCGCTGCTGTTGAGCGTGCTTTACGCGCTGGCCACCGAGACGTTGGACGGGCGGGCACCGCGTCCGGGCATTGCCGCCGCGACCGCCCTGTTCGCAACCGGTGCTATCGCCGCACTCGCGCTGGCACTCACCATGGCACTGGAGCGGGGCTGGCTTACCGTCGCGCTCGCGCTGATGGTGCCCGGCATTGCCTGGGTGACGCAGCTACGGCCGTTGCCGGCGCTGCGGGTGCTTGCCGCCATCACCGGCGCCGTGGTTGCGGCACGTATCGCCTGGGATCCCCGCATCATGGGAGCCGACGTCGGCACCACGCCGATCTTCAACTGGCTGCTCTATGGCTACGGCATTCCCGCCGCCGCGTTCTGGTTGGCCGGTCATCTGCTGCGCCGTCGCGCCGACGACGTGCCGGCGCGCACGATCGATTCCGGTGCCATCTTGCTGACCATGTTGCTGGTGTTTCTGGAAATCCGCCACTTGGTCACCGGCGGCGATATTTATCGCGCGCGATCCGATCTTGCCGAGCTCGCGCTGCAAGTGTGCGTCGGGCTGGCGATGACCATTGGCCTTGAACGGCTGCGCCTGCGCACGGCAAGCGTGGTGCACGATTTCGGCGCGCTGGCGCTGGCGGCTTTGACGCTGATCGCGATCGTGTTCGGGCTCGGTCTGCTCCAGAATCCACTGCTGACCGGCGAGCGGGTCGGCCCGCCCTTCATCAACCTGATCCTCCTCGGCTATGGCCTGCCGGCGCTGTTGACGGCGCTGCTCGCGCTCACGACCCGCGGCGCACGCCCGCAAAGCTACAGCGCGACCGCGGCGGTGGTCGCCGTGGCGCTCGCGCTGTTCTATCTCTCGCTCGAGGTGCGCACGCTCTATCACGGACCCGTACTCAAGGGCGGCCCCATTAGCGCGGCCGAGCAATACACCTATTCAGCAGTATGGCTCGGCTTCGGTGTGGCGCTCTTGGCGGTAGGCGTACTCCTGCGCTCCCAAGCCGTGCGCTTCGCGTCGGCCGCAGTGGTGATCCTCACGGTGCTCAAGGTGTTCCTGCTGGACATGAACGACCTTACCGGAATCTATCAGGGCCTCTCGTTCACCGGGCTCGGGATCGTGCTGCTCGGCATCGGCTGGCTGTACCAGCGGCTGTTATTCCCGCGAGCCACGGCAACAGCTGAAGTGGCGGGCTGATGCGCTCGGCATCAAGCAGCCGCGCAGCAACGGGAGACCTTGCAATCTGTAGCAGAACGTCTCCGCTCACCCCCGCGAAAGCGGGGGTCCAGTTTTCGGGTGGTTCCTGGATTCCCGCTTACGCGGGAATGAGCGGGAGAGAGTTGGAGCCGCTTTGGTTTTCTGACATCCTTCGGCTCGATCAGCAAACGCGGAGGTGTCGCCGTGCAGGTAAATCGCAACAGCTCCATGGTATTGGCGCTCGCCATGATGCTCGGCGCGATGGCAATGGGACCAGCTGCTTCCCAACAGCAACCGCCGCCGGTAACCAAGGTCAGCACGATCTTGAAGCAACCGATCGCCGAGTTTCCCGGCCACGAAGTCGTGATGGTCACGCTCGACATCCCGCCCGGCGGCGGCTCGGCGCCGCATCGCCATCCCGGCCATCACATTTTCGGCTACGTGCTGGAAGGCAGTTACCGGATCAAGCTCGACAACGGGGCGGAAACCACACTGACCAAAGGTCAGACGTTCCACGAGGCGCCCGGCCAACTGCACGCGGTCTCGGCGAATGCCAGGCAGACCGAGCCGGCCAAAGTTCTCGCGTTCATCGTTGCCGAGAGCGGCAAGCCGATCACCGTGCCGGAAAAGCAGTAGCGCGGGCTACGAACGTCGCCAGCCGAAAGCGAGCTGCGGTCTCACTCCGCCTCGGTCGTCGCCACCGGCGGCGCTGCGTGACGCGCCGCCGCCGATCCGTGGCTGCGCGCGCCCATGCCGGCCACGGTCAGGCGGCGGGTGAAGTCGCAATAGGCAAAGCCGAGGCCGGAAACCGAGCCACGGAAGGTGCGGTCGTCGAAGCGCACCAGGTTGAAGCACGGCTCGAACATCATGCCTTTCAGGTTGGCACAATAGGTCTCGCCACGCGCGTGCACCGTGCCAGCCGGCAGCCAGAGCGCGCGCACCGGCCCCGAGCCCTGCAGCTGCAGGCTGGCGATCACCGAGCCGTCGTTGTAGATCCGGCCGGCGCCGTGCGAGCCGTCGAAGCAGGTGAAGGCAAACAACTTGCCCATCACGAATCGCCGCGCCGTATCGGCGTTCATCGTTGTTTGCGCGAGTGCCGGGCTCGCCGCCAGCAAGGCGGCGATCACCATCGCGAGCCGCATCATCATACCGATCCCCTGTCCCCAGTCTTTCGACGCCCTGGGCCGTTATCGCCCCGTTAACCATGCGAATCGGGCACCATCATGCCCGCGCATGGTCGCCAAATGGTGAACGCGTTTACCCGATGTTCACCACGATTCGACCCCGAACCCGGCCTTCGACGATGCTGCGGCCCGCCGCGATCACCTCGGCGAGCCCGATTTCGTTCGTCATGGCCGCAAGCTTTCCCCGATCGAGGTCGCCCGCCAACCGCCTCCACGCCTCGCGTCGCTCGGTAATCGGACACATCACGGAATCGATGCCGATGAGCGACACACCGCGCAGAATAAACGGTGCGACGGAACTCGGCAAATCCATGCCGCCAGCGAGTCCACACGCCGCCACCGCGCCGCGATAGCGAGTCATCGCAAGCACATTGGCGAGCGTGGTCGAGCCGACCGTGTCGATGCCGCCCGCCCAACGCTCTTTTCCCAATGGTTTTGCGGGTCCGGTGAGTTCCTTGCGCTCGACGATCTCGCTCGCTCCGAGTTTTTTCAGATAGGCCGCCTCCTCCGGCCGGCCGGTCGACGCTGTGACCTGAAAGCCACGCTTGGCAAGAATCGCAACGGCGACCGAGCCGACGCCCCCCGCCGCGCCGGTAACGATGACCGGTCCGCCCGTCGGGGTCACGTCTTGGCGCTCGAGCGCCATCACTGCCAGCATGGCGGTATAGCCGGCCGTGCCGATCGCCATCGCGTCGCGCGCGATCATGCCGTCGGGGAGCGGAACGAGCCATCCGCCCTTCACCCGCGCCTTCTCGGCATAGCCGCCGAGATGAGTCTCGCCGCAACCCCAGCCGTTGAGGATCACCCGGTCGCCGGCCTTCCACTCGGGATGGGTCGAGGCTTCCACCGTGCCAGCAAAATCGATGCCGGCAATCATGGGAAAGCGCCGCACCACCGGCGCCTTGCCGGTGATGGCAAGGCCATCCTTGTAGTTGACCGTGGAGCGCTCGACCCGGACGGTGACGTCGCCCTCCATCAGGTTGCGCTCGTCGAAGTCGACGAGCCCGACCTTCTGGCCGCCATCCGCCTTTTCGATCACGATTGCCTTGAAGCTCGCCACGGTTGTTCCTCATCCCTTCAGGAAGAAAACAAGACGTGGATGCCCGGCACAAGGCCGGGCATGACGCATGGTTAAGCCGCCGCGGGCGCGGCGCGTTCGACCGGCTTCTCCACGATCGGCAGATTGATCACCGCCGACAGCAGCCCGAGCAGAATCGAGAGCCACCACACCATGTCGTAAGAGCCGGTGCGCTCGAACAGCAGGCCGCCGAGCCACACGCCGAGGAAGCCGCCGACCTGGTGGCTGAAGAAGGCAAAGCCAAACAGCATGGCGAGCCAGCGCGTGCCGAACATCAGCGCCACCAGCCCCGAGGTCGGCGGCACGGTGGAGAGCCACAGCAGTCCCAGCACCGCACCGAATACCAGCGTCAAGATCGCATCGGGCGGCAGCATGATGAAGACGAGGATTGCAACGGCGCGCGCGAAATAGATGAAGGAAAGAATGTAGCGCTTGGGCAGAAAACCCGAGAGCCAGCCGGCGCCGATCGAGCCGATGATGTTGAACAGCCCGATCACCGCGAGCGTCCAGCCGCCGATCTGCGCAGGCAAGCCGCGATCGATCAGATAGGCCGGCAGGTGCACCGCAACGAAGAAAATCTGAAAGCCGCAGGTGAAGAAGCCGAGCACCAGCAGCACGTAACTGGTGTGGCCGAAGGCTTCGCTGAGCGCCTGCGCCACGGATTGCCGCGGCGCCGCGCTTGCGGCTGCCGGCGTGCCACCTTCGCGCCGCACCCCAAGCGCGAGCGAGAGCGGCATGATCAGCAGCACGACGCCGGCAAAGATGACGAGCGTCTGCTGCCAGCCGAAGCGATCCATCAGCGCCACCGAGAGCGGCGAGAACAGGAACTGGCCGAACGAGCCGGCCGCGGTTCCCGCACCGAAGGCGATGCTGCGCCAGTGCGGCGGCATCAGCTTGCCGAAGGCGCCGATCACGATGGTGAAGGAGGCGCCGGCAAGGCCGAAGCCGATCACCACGCCAGCGGTGAGATGCAGCATGGCCGGGGTGGTGGCGTGGGCCATCGAAGCGAGGCCGGCGGCGTAGAGGATGGAGCCGACGCTGAGCACCGGCACCGGCCCGAAGCGGTCCGCAAGCGCGCCGGCGAACGGCTGCGCCGCGCCCCACAGCAGCATCTGGATCGCGAGCGCCAGCGCGAACACGTCGCGGCCCCAGCCATAGGTGCTCGACATCGGCGTGAGGAAAAGCCCGAGACCAGCACGCGCCCCGAAGCCGAGCGTACCGATCAGGCAACCGCACACCAGGATCACCGCAGGCGTGCGCCAAGTCGGAGGACGGAGGACCGATGACGGAGGACGGATTACTTTCTCGCTCGTTTCTTGCTGCACCGTGATGCCTGCTATTTTCCGTCGTCCGTCACCCGTCGTCTGTCGTCACGCTGCTGCCGCTGCTGGTCGCGCGACCGGCTTCTCCACGATCGGCAGATTGATCACCGCCGAAAGCAGGCCGAACAGCACGGAGAGCCACCACACCGCGTCGTAGGAGCCGCTGCGCTCGAACACGAATCCGCCCAGCCAGACGCCGAGAAAGCCGCCGACCTGATGGCTGAAGAAGGCGAGGCCGGAGAGCGTCGCCAGCCAGCGCGTGCCGAAGATCAAGGCGATGATCGCATTGGTCGGCGCAACGGTCGAGAGCCAGAGGAACCCCATCACCGCCCCGAACAGAATCGACGAGAACGCGGTGACCGGAAACGTGATGAACGCCAGCACCGCGAGCGCGCGACTGAAATAGATGAACGAGAGGATGTAGCGCTTGGGCATGAGGTTGCTGAGCCAACCCGCGGTCAGCGAGCCGAAGATGTTGAACAGACCAATCACCGCGATGGTCCAGCCGCCCACGTCGCTGGAGAGGCCGCGATCCACCAGATAGGCCGGCAGGTGGATGGTGATGAACGCCAATTGAAATCCGCAGGTGAAGTAGCCGAGCACGAGCAGCAGGTAGGAGCGCTGGCCGAGCGCTTCGGACAGCGCCTGGCGCAGCGATTGCTGGGCGCCGGGCGCGCCCTGCCCGCTTCCGCGCGTCGCGAGCGCAGTGGAAAGCGGCAGGACCAGCAACATGACGGCGCCGAAGGTAATGAGGGTCTGCTGCCATCCGATGCCGTCAATTAGCGAGACGGCGAGCGGCGCATAGAGGAACTGGCCAAACGAGCCAGCAGCGGTCCCGGCACCGAACGCGAGCGCGCGCCAGCGCTCGGGCAGGAGCTTGCCCAACGCGGCAAGCACGATGCCGAACGAGCAGCCCGCCAGCCCAAGGCCGATGAACACGCCGGCCGAGACATCGAGCAGTAGCGGTGTGGTCGCGTAGGCCATCATGGCGAGGCCAATGGCGTAACAAATGGCGCCGACGCACAGCACGCGCACGATGCCGAAGCGGTCGGCGAGCATGCCGGCGAGCGGCTGGCCGAGCCCCCACAAGATGTTTTGAATCGCAAGCGCAAAACCGAAGACGTCGCGGCCCCAGCCGTTTGCCTGCGACTGCGGCGTCAAGAAAAAGCCGAGCGTCGCGCGCGGCCCGAAGCTGAGCATGGAAATGAGGCAGCCGCACAGCACGATCACCATCGGCGTGCGCCAGGACATCGGAGCGCGGACGACGGCGGACAGCGGCCCGACTATCTCGGTGCGGCTTACCTCTTGCTGCACGTCATCCCTCCCCGGCCAGGGCGGCAGTGCTGCCTCCTATTCTGGAGCGGAAGCACCTCACGCTGTGTTTATCGCCTCGCCGCGCTCTACCCAAGCCGATCTTGTCAGAGCCTTCATCCCTCCGGCGCATGGCAGCAGTGCTGGCAAATCGAGGGGACAAGGATTATGGGCCGCATTGTATGCTGTCGTCCCCGCGCCGGGCGCCCACGAAAATCGCCGATGCGAGACAATCGTGCCTGAGCTGCAGTGCCCGGCGATTTTCGTGGGGACCGGATAGCGGGGACCCAGTAAACACTGGCTGCGCGATGTGGCACTGTCCCCGGTAATTCCTACTTCGGTGGTTACTGGATTCCGGCTTCCGCTTCGCCATAGCGCGTCGAAGACGCGCGTAAACGCGCTTTAGGCCGGAATGACGCAATCGTGAATGGCGGCGCGAATGTCCCTGCTTTGTCCTGACGCCTTTCTCTCGCCGCTGGAGATTGATGCCGTAATCACCCGCGCGCTGGCCGAGGATTTGGGCCGCGCCGGCGACGTCACGTCGCTTGCCACGGTGCCGGAAGATACGCAGGCACGCGCGGCCGTGGTGGCGCGTGAGGCCGGCGTGGTTGCCGGCCTGCCGCTTGCCGCGGCGACGTTTCGCAAGCTCGCGCCCGAAATCGAGATCGCCGCGAAGCTGCGTGACGGCGCCCAGGTGCAGGCCAAAACCGCGCTGATGACGGTGCGCGGACCGGCGCGCGCCGTGTTGGCGGCGGAGCGCGTGGCGCTCAACCTGCTCGGCCGTCTATCCGGAGTGGCCAGCGCGACCCATGAATTCGTGCGCCGCGTTGAAGGCACGCGCACCCGAATCTGCTGCACGCGCAAGACCACGCCGGGGCTGCGCGCGCTGGAGAAATACGCGGTGCGCTGCGGCGGCGGCTTCAATCACCGCTTCGGGCTCGACGACGCCATGCTGATCAAGGATAACCACATCGCGGTTGCCGGCGGCATTCGCGCCGTGCTCGAGCGCGCCAAGGCCGCGGCCGGCCATCTGGTGAAGATCGAGATCGAGGTCGACACGCTCGATCAGTTGCGCGAGGTGATCGAAGTCGGGCTCGCCGATGCGGTGTTGCTCGACAATATGGATGCGGCCACGCTGCGCCGCGCGGTCGCCATGGTGGCGGGGAAATTTCCGCTCGAGGCGTCCGGTGGCATCACGCTCGAGACGATCGCCGACATCGCCAAGACCGGCGTCGATTATGCGTCGTCAGGCTGGATTACGCATTCCGCGCCCAATCTCGACGTGGGATTGGATATCGAGATGTGAGCGCTTTCGATCCGCCTCATGCTGAGGAGGCGCGAAGCGCCGTCTCGAAGCATGAGGCCGCCCTCATCCTTCGAGACGCTCGCTGCGCTCGCTCCTCAGGATGAGGGCGGAGAAAGGTCAGCGCGAATGGAAACTACAATTTCTTCGCCGCTTCCACGAGCTTCTCTGCCGCCTCGCTCGTGGCCTCGGCGTCGCCCCATTCCGGCGCATCGGCGCCGTCGCCCCAGGCGCGCGGACGATAGAAGGTGTGGACGCCGAGCTTGTACATCTTGGTCATCTCACGCACCCAGCGCGGGCGAACCCAAGACGCGTGGTAGTGCGTGGCCTTGCCGACCTCCGGCAGCCAAATCTTGCCGTCCAGGCTTTCCGCCGCGATGGTCTTGGCGCGCTCCCACATGTCCGCCTCGCGGATCACGTCGGGTTTGCCGTCGCAGGCGAAGGAGAACTGGCAGTGCAGGCGGCGGTTCGCGTTCTGGTAGACGACGCCGCACACGGTATTGGGATATTTGCCGGAGAACACGCGGTTGAGCACGACCTGGGCCACCGCCATCTGGCCGCGCACGTTTTCCGCGCGCGCCTCGAAATAGACCGCCTCGGCGAGGCATTTTTCCGATTTCGCGCGGCTCTCCTCGTCGAGGCCCAGCCGCTCGGCGGGTGTCATCGGCTGCTGGCCCGCGCCGGTGACCTCGCCCTTGGGCGCGACTGTCTCGCCGCCCGTCCCGTTCTTGGTTACGAAGCTCGGATCGACCGGAAGCGGCGGCAAATCCGCACGCTCGACCGGCGCATCTCTGATGAGCTCCCCGGAAAAGGCTCCCGACGGCAGCGCCGCAAGCTTGATGTTGCTCTCGGTCCCGGCAAGCGTCCCGCCATCCGGGTCGACGGCGAGCGCGACCGCGCCGGCATCCTCGAACTGCGGCTGCTCGCCTGGTGCCCAGGGCTCGATCGCGGCGAGCTTTTGCCCCATCGGATCGTTGCTGAAATAAAGCCGCGCGGCGCGCAGCGCCGGATCCACGTCCGCCGCCGCAAAGCCGAGGCCCCCCACCGGTCGAAGCGGCGCGTCGCCCTCGCTATCCGTTTCTGCAGGCGCGGCGGGAGCGGTTCTGGCGAGCCGCGCGGGCTTTTCGGCCGCGGGAACGGCGGCCGGGTCGAGCGAGAGCGCTTGCTGGTCCGCATCCTGCTCGTCGGAGCCGGGCTTGAGGCGATCGCCCTTGCGCGCGACGCGATCGAACTCGCCGACGATGCCGTAATCGCCCTTGCGCCTGCGATCGGCTGCATGACCCGCTTGCGGCGCCACTTCCATCGCAGCGTCGCCGAGCCAGCGCTCGCGCAGCGATCCGGCCGGCTCGATAAAGCGGGAATCAAAGCTCGCCAGCGCGTATTCCGGCGGCGGCTCGATCATCGCGCCGAGTGGGCGCGGCATGCTGAACTTCGCCGCATGAATGGTGCCGAACGTCGAGGCAAACGCCGCCTTGAGGGTGCGATCGACCAGCGGCGGCTGATCCGCCATCAGCGCGGCAAGGTCCTGATAGCCGACCTCGCTCGGCAGCAGCAGCAACATCAGAATGCCGAGCGCGAAGGGAGCGCGCAGACCGCGCGGCGCCCGGCTGGCCGACGCAACCATTCTTTTGCTTACCCCGACCCCGTGAGATACAAGCGATCATCCCGGCGGCAAAAGGCGCCGTGATGGCGCAATTGCGACGGACTTTTTATTGCCGGGGTAAGCTTGCGATCACGTTAAAGGCGTGCCGCCACATTGTCGCCGCAAGAGCGCGGGCGCGGCGGCCTTAGGTCGTCATGCCCGCGCTTGGCGCGGGCATCCACGTCTTCTTTCGGTCCATCAGCGAGGCAAGGCGTGGATGGCACCGCAACTCGGGCTTGCCCGAGTTGCGCATTCATGAGTGCCGCAAGTCGGGTAAACCCGACTTGCGGTGACAAGGCCGGCCCTGACGAACAGAGAGTATCGCGCGGCGCCACTGAACCCGCGCCATGTCACATCTTCACGCCTTTTTCTGCGAAGTATTTCAGCGCGCCGGGATGCCAGGGAACCGGCGAATTGCCGGTGAGCTGATATTTGTAATCGATGTTGTCCGCTTCCTTGTGCACGGCAACCAAATCCGGCTTGTGGTCGAAGATGATTTTCACCACGGCATACGCGATGTCATCCGGCATCTTCTCGTTCGCGACCAGAATGTTCCATACCGTGGAAATTTTGTTGTCGGTGTCCTGACCGGGATAGGTTCTCGCCGGGATGACGTCGGTCACGTAGAGCTTGCCGTACTTGGCATTCATCTTGTCGACCACGTCGCTGTGGTCGATCAGCTTGATCTTGACGCCGGGCGTCGCGCCGAGGTCGGTGACCGCCGCGGTGGGCAGACCGCCGACCCAAAAGAACGCGTCGATCTTGCGATCCTTGATCGCGTTCACCGATTCGGCAACGCCGAGTCTCTCGCGTCGCATGTCCTTGTCCTTGTCGAGGCCGGCCGCCTCGATCACGCGGAATGCCATCACCTCGGTGGCGCTGCCGGGCGAGCCCGTCGACACGCGCTTGCCCTTGAGATCGGCCATCTTGGTAATCCCGGTGCCCTCGATGGTGACTACGTGCATGCGGTTGGGATAGAGGATCATCAAAGTGCGCACCGGGACCTTGTTGGCCTTGAACTTGTCCTCGCCCTTCAACGCATCGAGCGCGGCGTCGGCCATGGAGAACGCGATCTCGCTCTGCCCGGAGCCGATCAGTTTGAGGTTGTCGACCGAGCCGCCGGTCACCTCGGCGGTCGCCTGATAACCCGGCAGGTTCTTCGACAGGATGTTGGCGAGCCCGCCGCCGAGCGGATAATACACGCCGCCCGTGCCGCCGGTCGCAATGGCAATGGTTTTCTGCTGCGCGAGCGCTGCGCCCGCGCATAACGCGGCGGCCAATGCGGCAACTCCCACAAACTGAATCGTTCTCTGCGGCACGTCACATCCTCCCTGAAATCCCTTTCGCGGCCTTGGCAGCCGGCGTCATGTACTGCCTTACCAACAAAGCCGCCGCAATCGCCAGACCGAAGGGAGCTGGATGCGGCACGTCGGTGCCGGTGAGCGTCTCAGCCAATGCTTCAAGCAGGCTGGGAAACACCAGCAACAAGCCCGCCAGCACCCACAGCACCCGTTCGATTGGCGTATTTTGTCGCAGGCCCCAGTTCTGCGCGCCGGCCGCGAGCGCCGCCAACCCGGCGGCGGTTTTCGCGGTGATCAGGAAGATGTCCCACACCGAGCCGTCCTTCGGAATCTTCATGAGCAGGCCGACGCCGTCCGGATCGAGCACGAACACGAACGGCACGAGAAACGCGGGCAGCGTGTATTTCCACGCCTGCATGGTGGTGCGGTAGGGATCGCCGCCGGTGATCGCCGCCGCCGCGAATGGCGACAGCGCGGTCGGCGGCGAGACTTCCGACAGCACCGCGTAATAGAAGATGAACATGTGCGCGGCGTAATCGGGCACGCCGAGCTTGGTCAGTGCGGGCGCCGTGATCACCGCGCAGATGATGTAGGAGGCGGTGACCGGCACCGCCAAGCCGACGATCCACACCACGAGCGCGGTGTAGAGCGCTGTGAGCAACAGGCTGCCGCCCGCGTAGTCCAGCACGATCGACGAGAATTTCAGCCCCAGCCCGGTCAGCGTCACCACGCCGACGATGATGCCGGCCGAGGCGCAGGTGGTAGCGGCATTGAGCACGCTGAGCGAGCCGTCGGCGAGCGCGCGCACGAGCTTCTTGCCTTTGAGCGCGGTCTCCGGCCGCAGGAAGCTCAACGCAAAGCACATCAAGGTCGAATAGAACACGGAGAGCATGGGCGAATAGCCCACCACCATGAACACGATCACCGCGATCAGCGAGGTGAAGTGAAAGCCGTAGCGCTTGGTCATCTGCCAGAGCGACAGCGAGGTGTCGTAGGGCACCGTCGCGGCGCCGAAGCGCTTGGCGTCGAGCTCGACCATGAACAGGAGCGACAGATAGTAGAGGCAGGTGGGAATGGTCGCCATCCAGATCACGTCGAGGTAGCTGATCTTGAGGAACTCCGCGATCAGAAACGCGGCCGCGCCGAGCACCGGCGGCGAGAGGATCGCGCCGAGCCCGCCCGCAGCGAGCAATCCACCCGCGGCGTTCTTCTCGAAGCCCGCCCGCGCCATCATCGGATAGGCCACCGCCCCGATCGTCACCGTGGTGGCGACGCCCGAGCCCGAGGGGCCGCCGAGCAGGAACGAGGAGAGCACCACGGTGCGCCCCGCGCTGTTCGGCTTGCCCCCCATCAGCGCCAGCGAAAAGTCGATGAAGAATTTGCCGGCGCCGGAATGCTGCAGGAACGCGCCGTAGATCGTGAACAGGATGATCAGCGAGGAGGACACGTCGACGGCGACGCCGAAAATGCCTTCCAGCGTGATGAAGAGATGACCGACCAGGCGTGAGACGTCGTAGCCGCGGTGCGTCCAGGGCGGCGGCAGATACGGACCCGCCATCGCGTAGGCGATGAACAGGATGCCCACGAACGGCATGATCCAACCGCTGGTGCGCCGCGTCGCCTCGAGCAGCAGCACGATGAAGATCACGCCGAGCGCAACGTCGAGGTGGGTCGGCGACGTGGCGCGGTCGGTAAAGTCCTCGCCGCCCCACAGCGCATAGCCGAGGATCGCCACCGACGCGACCGCAGCGGCCACGTCCCACCAGCGGATGCGGTCGCGAAACCGCGCGGCGACGGGAAACGAGAGGAAGCACAGCACCATCACGAAGGCGACGTGGGTGTAGCGCAGCGGCTGGGTCGGAACGATCTCGTAGGCGGCGTAGAGGTGAAACAGCGTCATCGCCACCGCGATCGCGGTGACGGCGGTGCCGGCGAAGCCGGCGAGGCGGTTGACGACGCCCTCTTCCGACTCGACATAGGCTTCCGCCTGGCGCAGCTGCTCGTCGGAAATCGCCGGCGCCGCATCGGCAGCCGGCTTCGCGTTTTCGGCCATAGTTCTTTCAGTGCTTCGCGCCCCAAGGAGAGCTGCCATACCGGCGAAAGCGGGCATCCCGTAACCGTAGACCACGCAATTTCGACGCGTGTCAAACATAGCTTCTGTGCTTACTGGATTCCGGCTCTCGCTCCCTTCGCTCGCTCGGCCGGAATGACAACGAGAGCCTAGTGCGCGATGGGTTTCGCTGACGCTCAACCCATCCTACTTATCTCCTCCGTCGCCCGCCTTTCCCAGCGCGGCCTGGGCGGCGGCAAGGCGCGCGATCGGCACGCGAAACGGCGAACAGGAGACATAGTCGAGCGCCGCCTCGTGACAGAATGCCACCGAGGCCGGGTCGCCGCCGTGTTCGCCGCAAATGCCGACCTTGAGCTTGCGCCTTTGCGCGCGTCCGCGCTCTACGCCAATGCGGATCAACTCGCCGACGCCGTCGCGGTCGATGGAAACGAACGGATCGGTCGCAAGAATGCCGCGCGAGAGATAGGTGCCGAGAAAACTCGCCGCGTCGTCGCGGCTGATGCCGAAGGTGGTCTGAGTGAGGTCGTTGGTGCCGAAGGAAAAAAATTCGGCGCTTTCCGCGATCTCGGAAGCGCGCAAGGCCGCGCGCGGCAGCTCGATCATCGTGCCGACCTGATAGTGGACCTTGCGCCCGGTCTCGCGCGCGACCGCCTCGGCCATGGCGTCGATGCGCGCTTTGACCAGATCGAGCTCCGCCTTGGTGGCAATGAGCGGCACCATCACCTCCGGCACCACCGGCTTGCCCGTGCGTTTGCCCGCCGCGACCGCCGCCTCGAAGATGGCGCGCGCCTGCATCTCGGCGATCTCCGGATAGGCGAGCGCCAGCCGGCAACCGCGGAAGCCGAGCATCGGGTTGAACTCGTTGAGCTCGTGGGCGCGATCGGCGAGCTTTTTCGGATCGGCCTGCATCGCGGCGGCTACTTCGGCGATCTCCTCATCGGTATGCGGCAGAAACTCGTGCAGCGGCGGATCGAGCAGCCGGATCGTGACCGGCAGCCCCTGCATGATCTCGAACAGCTCGACGAAGTCGGCGCGCTGCATCGGCAACAGCTTGGCCAGCGCCGCGCGCCGCGATTTCTCGTCGTCTGCGAGAATCATCTCGCGCACGGCGCGGATGCGGTCCTGCTCGAAGAACATGTGCTCGGTACGGCACAAGCCGATGCCTTCGGCGCCGAATTTCAAGGCGACGCGCGCGTCGTTCGGCGTGTCGGCATTGGCGCGCACGCCAAGCCGGCGCGCCGTATCGGCCCAGCCCATCACCGTGGCGAACTCGCCTGACAGCGCAGGCTCGACCATGGGCACACGGCCGAGCAGTATGTCACCGGTCGAACCGTCGATGGTGATCACGTCACCCTGCTCAAGGGTGTGTCCGCCGGCGCTCATGCTGGCGCTGGCGTAATCGACGCGCAGCGCGCCGGCGCCGGACACGCAGGGCTTGCCCATGCCGCGCGCGACCACCGCGGCATGCGAGGTCATGCCCCCGCGCGTGGTGAGAATTCCCTCTGCCGCGTGCATGCCGTGGATGTCTTCCGGCGAGGTCTCGACCCGCACCAGGATCACCTTGCGGCCCTGCGCCTTTAGCGTTTCCGCCTCATCCGCGGAAAACACGATCTCGCCGGAGGCGGCGCCGGGCGAGGCAGGAAGGCCGTTGGCGATCACCTTGCGCTCGGCGGCGGGGTCGATGGTCGGATGCAGCAGCTGATCGAGCGAGCCCGGATCGATGCGCGTGACTGCCACCTCGCGCTTGATGAGGCCTTCATTCGCAAGCTCGACCGCGATCTTGACCCCGGCCTTGGCGGTGCGCTTGCCGGCGCGCGTCTGCAGCATCCAGAGTTTGCCCTGCTCCACCGTGAATTCCAGGTCCTGCATGTCGCGGTAATGGCGCTCGAGCACGCCGCAGATGCGCTTGAGCTCCTTGAACGCGGCCGGCATCGCCGTCTCCATCGACGGCCGCTCGGAGTCGGCCTCCTGGCGCGCCGCTTCCGTGATCTCTTGGGGCGTGCGGATGCCGGCGACCACGTCCTCGCCCTGGGCATTGATCAGGAATTCGCCGTAGAGCCGCTTCTCGCCGGTCGACGGATTGCGCGTGAAAGCGACGCCGGTGGCGGAGGTCTCCCCCATATTGCCGAACACCATGGCCTGCACGTTGACCGCGGTGCCCCAGCTTTCCGGGATGTTGTGCAGGCGGCGATAGGTGACCGCGCGCTGATTCATCCAGGAACCGAATACGGCACCGATCGCGCCCCAGAGCTGACGGTGCGGATCCTGAGGAAACGGCGCGCCGTGCTCTTCTTCAACGCGGTCTTGGTAGCGGCGCACCAGCTCGATCCAGTCCTCGGCGGACAGCTCGGTGTCCAGCGCGACGCCGTTTCGGTCCTTGTGCTCGTCCAAAATTTCCTCGAAGTGGTGGTGGCCGATACCGAGCACCACGTCCGAATACATCGTGATGAAGCGCCGATAGGCGTCGTAGGCAAAGCGCCTGTCGCCGGATTTTCTGGCGAGTCCTGCCACGGTCTCGTCGTTGAGGCCGAGATTGAGCACGGTATCCATCATGCCTGGCATCGACGCGCGCGCCCCTGAGCGCACCGACACGAGCAGCGGATTGTTCGGATCGCCGAAGCGCTTGCCGGTGACGCGTCCGACCTCGGCGAGCGCCGCTACGACCGTGTCCTCAAGACCCTTCGGATAGGTTTTTCCGTTCGCGTAATAATAAGTGCAGACCGCCGTCGTGATCGTGAAGCCGGGCGGCACCGGCAGCCCGAGATTGGCCATCTCGGCAAGCCCGGCGCCCTTGCCGCCGAGCAGGTTGCGCATCTCGGCGCTGCCTTCGGCCTTGCCGTTGCCGAAGCGGTAGACCCATTTGGTTCGCGCCGCTTTGTCGGGCGCGCGACGTTTGCCGCGCGCCGCCGCGTTACGGTTGCGCGCGGGCAGTGCCTTTTTCGATCGATTTCGACCTGATGCCGATTTCGCCATGGCGCGACGGGTTGGGCTTTCTCCTACTGATCACAGCCGCCGACGCCGAGGCAACCCCGGCGGTTCGGAGCTGTTCCGCCCCTCATGGCCATCACGCAGCTCGATCGGAAGATGCTGACGCGAGGCCGGATCTTCAGCGGGCGGGACCTTCAGCGGATGAAGTGGTGAATGCCGTTGAGGCCCATGATCCCCACCAGGATCAGGTAGATGGCGACGATGTAATTGAGCAGCCGCGGAATGAGCAGGATCAAAATGCCGGCGATGAGCGCAATCAGCGGCGAGATATGGGCGGCAGTAATTGTCATGACGTCTCCTATCGCGAATTGGTGTAGCATCATGCCGTGAATCGCAGGGTGGGGCAAAGGCGCGATCTTCGATCTATCCGCGTGGGCAAAATCGCGCGCGCCTTTGCCCACGTGGCAAGGTCACGTCAAGCGATTTTGCCCACCCTACGATGGCCCCGTAAGGTCAAAACGGGCTGATCGGGAAGTAGCGCAGCCACAGATCGGTGAACCGGCCCTGCTCCCAGACCCGGAACAGCGCCCAATTGAGCGCAAGCCGCATCGTCTCGTTGCCCTTGCGCACGGCAATCCCGATGCCCTCGCCGAAATAGCGGCTATCGATGTACGGCCCGCCGCGGAACGCGCAGCACTCCTCGGAATCGGTGCCGTTGAGCCAGAAGGCGAGCGAGATTGCGTCGCCGAACAAAAGGTCGACATCGCCGCGCCGCAGCGCGGCGCGCGAGAGCTCCACGCTCGGATAGGGGCGCACCTCGACCTCGGTGAACAGCGCGCGCAGATAAGCCTCGTGCGCGGTGCCGGCGACCGCGGCGACCTTCTTGCCCTCAAGGCGCTCGGGCAGCACCTCCTGGATCGGTGAATCGCGGCGCGCCACGAAGCGCGCGGGTGTGCGGTAATAGGGATCGGTGAAATCAACCTTCGCCCGCATGGCAGTGGTGGCGGCGATCGAGGCGATCGCCGCATCGCCCTGGTTGGCGTTGAGCGCGGCGACCAGCGTCTCGAAGCGCCGCATCTGAATGGTGCAGCCGAGCTTAAGCTCCTCGCACATCATGCGGGCGAGATCGACGTTGAAACCCTGCGGATTGCCGTCGGGGCCCGCGAAATTGAACGGCGGATAATCGACCTCGGTGAGAAAGCGGATCACGCTGATGCGCGAAAGGTCGGGGCGCTCGGGCCGCCGCCGCGGATCCCAAAATCCGGGCACGCGCACGGCGGGACCGCCGCCCGCCAATTCTGCCATTGCCGGCGCTAGGCCGAGGGACGGCGCGGCAATAAACAGGCCGACCGCCATACTGCAAAGGCACAGCAGCTGCAGCAGGCAATTGCGGAAAAAACGCGCGGTTCGGGCAATCATTGCTGGCTCAACTTTGGAGCAGATTTCGGCGGCGTTGGGGCCGTGCCACATCGTCTCTCCTCCCCCGCAAGCGGGGGGAGCGAGCGCGCCAAGTACGCGGATCGGGCGCCGCCGCCGGCGACGGCGCACCGATCGAGGCCACGCGCTTGCCGGCGGCGCGACGCTCCTTTCGGTTCATGGCTGAGCGGCCCGGATCACAAATAGCGACGCAGATCGTCGGCGGCGGCAGCGATGGTGCGTTTCATGTTGAACGGCGATACGAAGCGGCCGTTCTTGTCCATGAGATAGACGATGGCGGTGTGATCCATGGTGTAGCCGCCCTGATCGAGCGGCACTTTTTTGAAATAGACGCGGTACGCCTTGGCAACGGCGGCGACTGCCGCGGGATCGCCGGTCAATCCGGATAGATGCGGATCGAAGCTCGAGAGATAATCCTTCATCACCGCGGGCGTATCGCGCTCGGGATCGACGGTGATGAACAGCGCATGGATGCGATCGGCATCAGGGCCGAGCGTGCGAAGGATTTCGGAAATTTCGAACAACGTGGTTGGGCATACGTCGGGGCAATGAGTGAACCCGAAGAACACCAGGAATGGTTTCCCGCTGAAGTCCTGGTCGTGCACGGTCCGGCCGTTCTGATCGGTGAGCGTAAACGGCCCGCCGATGGCGGCGATCTGCTGCGCGACCGGCCCCGATCCGCGCCCCGCCACCAGAAGCACGACGCCGAAGCACACGATGAGCCCGGCAAGAAATGCCGTGCCGATGAGAAGCACGCGGGCGGTGCGCGCAGTCATGTTCAATTCCTCTGCGTGGATCGGCCGCGGTTCACAAGCAGGCCGCGATTCCTGCGAGGATCATCTCGTAGAACACGGCCGTCCCGTAGTACAGCCAAAGCGCCCCAGTCGCGGCGAGCGCGATCCCCGCTAGCGCCGCGATGATGACGAGCGGCCGGGAAAGGCTGGGCGCGACGGCGACCGTCTCGGGCATGGCCGGAACCTCTGCTTCCCAGATAAGCCCGATCGCGGCGGCGGACAATAGCATGCATCGCGGGGCGCGGCCGCAGCGCAAATGCGGTCAGCTGACGGGGCGAGACAAATTGGAGCGGGCGAAGGGAATCGAACCCTCGTATGCAGCTTGGGAAGCTGCCGTTCTGCCATTGAACTACGCCCGCGCGCCCCGGTACGGCGCCGAAAATATGAACGCAATCGCCGAGCCACGCAACGCTTTCCGCAATCGACGCGGGGAAGCGCGCGTGCTCCAATAGGCGCGGAACCGGGCCGATTGCCGGCGCGCGAGCAGGGAGGAAACAGATGCGCAACCTCATTCGCTGGTGCGCGCTTGCCGTTGCCGTGCTCGGCGCCCAGGCCGCACACGCGCAAACCGCCTCCTATCCCGACCGGCCGGTCCACTTGGTGGTGGCGTTCCCGCCGGGCGGGGCGACTGATACCTTTACGCGCCAGATCATCCAGGAATTGGGCGAGGCGCTCGGCCAATCGGTGGTGATCGAGAACAAGTCCGGTGCCGGCGGCTATATCGCCTGGAACCACGTCGCCGCCTCGGAGCCGGACGGCTACACGCTATTGATGGCGGAGAACGCGCTCGCCATGAGCCAGGCGCTTTACCGCAAGGCGCCGGCGTCGTTCGATCCGCTCAAGCAGTACGATGCGATCGCCCTGGTCGCCAACTCGCCGCTGGTTCTGGCAGTCGCCAACAACGTGCCCGCCAACTCGGTCGCGGAACTCATTGCGTATTCGCGTTCGCTGCCGCAGAAACTTAATTACGCCTCCGCCGGCATTGGTAGCGTTTCGCACCTGACCTTCGAAGTGATCAAGGCGGCGACCGGGATCGAAACGGTGCACGTCCCCTACAAGGGCGGCGGTCCGGCCATGAACGACGTGATCGCCGGACACGTGGCCATGAACATGGCGTCGATTCAGGTCGCCAAGGGTTTGGTCGAGGCGGGCAAGATCAAGGGGCTTGCGGTCACCAGTGCCGAGCGTTCCCCCGTGCTGCCGAACGTGCCGACCCTGCGCGAAGCCGGCGTGAACACTGCCGACGTGGACCTACGCTTCTGGTTCGCGATGTTCGCGCCCAAAGGCACTCCCGATTCCGTCAAGGCGAAACTCGACAGGGCGGTGTCGGCGACGCTCGCCAATCCGCGCGCGCGTGAGCGCTTGGCTAATCTTGATATCGAGCCGGCTTACGGGCCGGGCGACGCGATGCAAGCCAAGCTCGCGAACGAAATTGCCAACTGGACCAAATTCGTTGATGAACACGGCATCCGGCCGGAGTGAGGGGAGCGAATGTCTCTCCGTGGTCATTCCGGGGTGCGGGCGAAGCCCGCGAACCCCGAATCCATAACCCCAGGGTCACCAGGTTCGGATAATGGCTGCCACGTCTCATGGCTGGTGGTTATGGATTCCGGCCCTCGCGCTTCGCGCTCGGCCGGAATGACAGAGGAAAGTACGAAGATTCAGAGCATCAATCGTGTGAGGCGATGTTGAGTCCCGTGCCCAGAAATATGCTCGATGGCGGCCAGGTCATCGTCGATTATCTCGTGCGCGAGAAGGTGCCGTACGTGTTCGGCCTGTGCGGGCACGGCAATATCAGCTTCATCGACGCACTCTATGAGCGCTCCGACGCGATCAAAACCATCTCCGTGCATCACGAGACGGTCGCCGGCTTCATGGCGGATGTGTATTACCGCGTCGCCGGCAGGCCGGTCGCGACCTTCACCTCGTGCGGGCCGGGCTCGGCCAATCTGCCGATCGCGCTCGCCAATTCGTATCTCGATTCGGTTCCGTTCCTGGCGGTGACCGGCAACGTGCCGACGAGTCAGTTCAATCGCGGCGCGTTCCAGGAACTCTATCGCCACTACCAGGCCGACTATCCCTCCACCGTGCGCGCCTATTGCAAACGGGTGTTCCAGCCGACGCGCGGCGATATGGTGCCGCTCGCAATTCGCCAGGCCTGGAAGACCATGCTCACCGGACGGCCGGGTCCGGTCGTGCTCGACGTGCCGTTCGACATATTCAAGGAGGCCGCCGCCGAGGAAACGCCGAAGCCGGAAGAGTGGAACGCGAACATTTCCTGCCGCTGCGGCGCGGATCCAGGAGGCGTGAAGCAAGCCGCCGACATGCTGCTTGCGGCGGAGCGGCCGGTTATCCTGGTGGGCCAAGGCGTGAAATATGCGGGGGCGGCCGCCGATTTGCTCAGCGTTGCTGAGCGCCTGCGCATTCCGGTTGCCTGGTCGGCGAGCGGCACGGGCGCCATCGATGCGCGCCATCCGCTGGCGCTCGGGCTTGTCGCGCGCAACGGCCCGTATCAATCGAATCACGCGGCGCGCACCGCCGACGTCTTGCTCGCGCTCGGCGTGCGCTTCGACGACCGCACCTCGAGCTCGTGGTTGCCGGGCTACTCCTTCACCATCCCGCCCACGCGGCTCATTCACGTCGACATCGATCCCGATGAGATCGCGCGCAATTATCCGGTAGCGCTCGGCCTGATGGCGGACGTGCGCACATTCCTGCGCCAGCTTTCGGCGGAGCTGCACAGCCGTCGCGGCGTGGGCGAGACCGCCTCCTCGCGCGGCAAATGGCTCGACACAATCGAAGGTTACCGCAAGCAGTGGAACGCGTTCATCGCGCCGGGCTTTACAGACGACGCAACCCCGATCCACCCGCAGCGCGCGGCACACGAGATCGACAAGGCACTGCCCGAGGACGCGATCCTGGTGAGCGATATCGGCGTGCACCACAACTGGCTCATCCAGTTCTGCCGGCCGCGGCGCCCGG
>Ga0310914_10000326_pt1 | contig 26471 bp, 22 predicted proteins | sample GREbulkMGAN108_FD_203450 | JGI IMG/M metagenome (GOLD analysis project Ga0310914, IMG submission 203450) | Lab enrichment of tropical soil microbial communities from Luquillo Experimental Forest, Puerto Rico - GRE.bulkMG.AN108 | ecosystem: Environmental > Terrestrial > Soil > Tropical forest >... | reverse complement strand
ATTGGAAGAGAACGGCGTGGTGCGGTACGGACCGCCGCCGACGGTATATCCGAGCAGCTTGAATCTGCGACCAAACGGCGTCAGCGCAGGATAATCAGTGTGGCAGGTTCCGCAGGGCTGTCCGGTCTGACGCGCGAAACTCGGCAAGGCTTGGGCTGGCAGCGGAAAGCCTATCGCCAGATAGGCTACGAGAGCCGCAACGATTTCGAACGCAGCAAGGAGTCTGCTGGTTCTCAAGCTTCGAACAAAACGCTCGCCTCGCATTGCGCACCAATCCCGCCGCGGCGATCGAGGCAAATACGAATCTCGATGTGTCGCCGCTTGCGAAGCACTAGGCCCGGACTGGCATGCGTCGCCAAGTGCGTGCAGCAGGAATTGCTTCGATTTCGGAGAAAGCGAGGCATTTAAGCAACATTAGTTGCATTTGCAACTAATTCTCACTCGGCAAAAACCGGGGTTTCGCCGTTCGGTGATTCGCGCAATCCTGCATCAGATGTGCGTCGTCGCATCGCGTCTTTGACCTGGATCAAATTTGTCAAAAAAAGATCAGCTGGATCGGCATGCGAGACAAAGCGTATTTAGATTCGGGCTAACGGGTGGATTGACCATGAAGCGACGATCGGCTTTTGCGGCCGCATTGGCTGTTTTTCTGTGTGCGTCGGCGCACGCGGAGGACAAGGCCGTCTCGCCACACGAGCTCACGGCCAAGACTGATTATTGCAAGACCTGCCACGGCCTTTCGGGGCAAGGCTTTCGCGGATCATTTCCGATGCCGCGGCTCGCTGGACAGTCGCCGGAGTATCTGCAGAACCAGTTGCAGGCGTTCATCGACCGCAGGCGCACGAACCCGGTCATGTTCAACGTGGCGCACGTCCTTAATCCATCGATGCAAAAGGCGCTCGCCGATCATTTCAGAGACCTCAATCCCAGGCCGCTGGGCGGAGCTCCAAGGGAGCTCGTGGGCGAAGGCAAGAGGATTTATCAAGAAGGCGTGCCGGCCGCCAACGTTCCTCCCTGCGCCTCCTGTCACGGACCCGAGGCCAAGGGAGCCGATGCCTTCCCGCGCCTCGCTGGCCAACTCAACGACTACATCATCAAGAAGCTGACGAACTGGGACAAGGAACGAGGACAGCAAAAGGATCAGCCGGATAACTCGGCGATCATGCAGCCAATCGCCCATGATCTGACTGAAGCGCAAATCAGGGCTGTCGCTGCCTATGTCAGTTATCTGGAATAAGGTCCTGTACACGTTGGCGCGAAGGAAGGCCGGTCAGGCCGCCGTCCGCGCCGCAACCGCCTCATAGATGTCGTTCTCCTGCGCGGTGTGCATCCGCACCAGAGTCTCGATCGCCTCGATGATCCGCTGTGCGTCGCGGATGAAATAGCGATCGACCTTCTCCGACGGCAGGTCGTCCGCCACGCGCGCCAGCAGGCGGGCGAGATGCAGGATCTCGCGATGCGCGCGGCTCATTGCCGAGAGGCTATGGCTCTCGCGCAGCAGCTTCACGACGCGCGGATAGATCGAGCCTTCGTCGTCGCGCTCATGCACGACAACCTGCTCCTGCACCAGCCTGTTCGCCTCCGCGATCAGCGTTGCCCCCTTCTCCGGCGCCACATCGTCAAGCGCGTCGACAATCGATCGCAGCCGGTCAAGATGAGCGATCAGCGCCTGATGGCCGCGCCGCAACCGGTCGCCATCCTCCACCGTCATGCTCTTGCCGGCATGAGCATAGGCCGGCGCAAGCGCACGCAGCGCGTTGAGGATCACGGCGACATCGATCACTTCCTGCACGATCGCGGCCGGTACCGGCGCGAGCCAGCCGAGGGTCGCGGCCGCCATCGCTGCGAGCGAAAGTCCCATCCCCGCAACGATGCTTTCGACCGCAATCCGCCGCGCCCGCTGCGCAATCAGGATCGCCTCCCCCACCCGGTCGAGCCGGTCCGCCAGGATCACCACATCGGCCGCTTCCGAACTGGCGCTGGCGCCGCGGGCGCCGAGCGCGATCCCGACATCGGCAGACGCCAATGCCGGCGCATCGTTGATGCCGTCGCCGACCATGATGGTCGGATGCAACTGTTGCTCGGAACGCACCGCGTCGACCTTGTCCGAGGGAACGCGGTCGGCGAGCACGGCGTCGAGATCGAGCGCTGCGCCGATTGCCTGAGCCGCGGCGGCGCGGTCGCCTGTGACCATCACCATGCGTGCGATGCCGGCGTCGCGCAGCAGACGGATCGCGCGCGGCGTATCGGAACGAAGCTCGTCGGCAAGCAGCAGGGCGCCGATCGGCTTGCCCTCGATGGCGACGAACACGACCAGCGCCGAGCGCCACGACGCCCGCCGGATCGCACGCGACGCCCACGGCGCGAGGTGGCCTGGCGGAAGGATCATGTCGCGGGCGCCTGCGCTGACCTGCCGCCCGTCGATGACGCCCACGAGCCCCGAGCCCATGGTCTCCCTGACCTGCTCGGGCACTTTGAGCTTGAGGCCGCGCGCAGCGCTGGCGGCGACGATCGCGTTGGCGAGCACATGGTGCGAGGCCTGTTCGAGCGATGCGCCGAACATCAGCACGTCGTTGGCCGTCTCGCCGGGCGCAACCTCGACGGAAAGCAGCCGTGCGCCGCCGACCGTGAGCGTGCCGGTCTTGTCGAACAGCACGGTATGGGCGCGCGCCAGAGCTTCCAGCGGACCGCCGCCCTTGACCAGGATGCCGCGCCTTGCCGCCTGCGCAACACCGGCGATGAAGGCCACGGGCGCGGCCAGAATCAGCGGGCACGGCGTCGCCGCGACCAAAACGGCGAGGCTGCGGATCAAGTCGCCCGAGATCAGCCAGGCAATCGTGGCAACGGCGATGGTCACCGGCAGGAAAATCAGGGCATAGCGGTCGGCCAGCCGGACGAAGGGCGCTTTTGCAGTCTGCGCTGCAGTCACCAGGCGCACGATGCCGGCATAGGTGCTCTCGCCCGCTTCCGCCGCCACGGACATTTCAAAGGTCTCCCCGGCATTCAGCGAACCGGAGAGCACGGCAGCACCGCGCGTCCTGATCACCGGAATTGGCTCACCGGTCAGCGCCGATTCGTCGATGGTCGCCGCGGCGGATGAAACGACGCCATCGACGGGCACGATCTCACCGGCTCGCACCATGAGGCGATCCCCGACTGAGACGCCCGATATCGGCACATCCTCGAAGCGATCGCCGGTGTGGCGATGCGCTTCGCGCGGAGCGCGGTCGACCAGCGACCGCAAATCATGTTCGGCCCGCGCGACCGCGATGTCCTCGAGCACATTGCCGCCCGAATACATCAATGCGACCACGGCGCCCGCCAATGGCTGGCCAAGTGCGATCGCTGCACTCATCGATACCAGCGCGATCGCATCCACGCCGAGGCGTCCGGCCAGGAAATCGCGGAGTATCGAAATCGCAAGCGCGACGACGACGGGAACGGTCGCAAGCGTGAAGCTGAGATCGGCAAGATCGCCACGGTGCCGCGCATAGGCGATACCGCCCGCAGCCAGGCCCAGCACTGCAATAAAGACGAGCGCCCACCGCAGCGCGCGTTCGAACATCGATTTATCCTGCTTTTTATCTACGCCGGTGAAACTTGGGCGAAAAGCCGCCCGCGACGTTTGAGGAAGATCAAAATCGGTAGGCGGTCTGCGACCTGCGAACAGGACGCAAATGCAGCATCGTCACGCGGTATTGCCGGCGTCTACCGTCAGAACGCTGCCCGTGATATTGCGGCCGCCTTCGCCGAGAAGAAATTCCACCATGCGCGCGACGTCATCGGCTTCCGGCAGCCGCCGCAGCGCGCTCCGACCGGCGATGCGCTGGCGCGCTTCGTCCGAGAGGCTTTGCGTCAATTCGGTCGCAATGAAACCCGGCGCGATCGCATTCACGGTGATGCCGAGCTTGCCGACCTCCCTTGCGAGCGAGCGCGTGAAACCGGTCGCAGCCGCCTTGGACGCGCCGTAGACGGACAGCCCGTTGTAACCGGTCGAGGCGATGATCGAGGAGATGTTGACGATACGCCCCTCGCCGTCCGCCATCATGTGACGCACGACGTATTTGGAAAGGACGATCGGCGACAGCACGTTGAGGCGCACCAACGCCTCGATGTCGGCATTGTGCATCGTGGCGAGCAGGCCTTCGCTGCCGCCTCCGGCGTTGTTGACGAGGCCGTAGATCGCGCCGAACTCGCGACGCACCGCCTTCACGAAATCCGGAATCGCATCGACCTGGCTGAGGTCGCAGGCGAGGAAATGAAGACCGCCGTGCCCGAGTTCGGAGATGGCCCTGCGCAGTTCGCTGCTTTCGCGCCGCGCGACCGCAATCACGTTGTAGCCCGCGGTCGCCAGCCTCTGCGCGATCGCCAGACCTATGCCGCGACTTCCGCCGGTGACCAGAACGTTACGCATCGGAGCGGGAGAGCTTTCCGGCCGGAGTGACGTCCAGCGTGACAACGAAGCGGATCACCGCGGGCACTTTGTGGGGGGCAAGCGAGGTTTGGCAGCACCTGAGGATTTCGTCACGAATTTCGTTCGTGCGGTTCTCGCCGCCGTCGGCGAGCACCACATCGGCGACCACGATCGAGCCCGTGATCGGGCTGCGGCGCGATTTGGCGCGCGACATGCGCACCTGGGGATGACGGTTGATGACGGCCTCGATCTCCTCGGGGTGAACCTTCAATCCGCCGATATTGATGATGCCGCCGCGCCGGCCGACGAAGTAATAGCGATCGCCTCGCAATTCGACCATGTCGCCGGTATCGACAAATCCGTCCGCATCCGTAAGCGCCGCCGGGCTTTTGCCGACATAGGCGCGTGCGGTGCGGCTGGAACGGATGCGCAGCGAACCGTCGACCACCTTCATCTCGACGCCGTCGCGATTTTGCCCGATCAGGCTTGCCGGAAAGCCTTCGCGTCCATCGTTGACGGCGAAGCCGACGCCGGCTTCGGTCGAAGCGTAGGCGTGGCCGATAGACGCATTGGGAAAAGCCTGCGCCAGACCGTCGAGCACCGCCTGGTCCGCAATCTCTCCCGACAGGCGGACATAGCGCGGCGCAAAGCCCGCGGCGGATCCGCTCATCAGGAGCTTGCGCCAGTGCGATGGCGTGCCAGAGATGTGCGTCACGCCGCCCGCGGCCAGCCGCGCGACGTGATCGGCGAGCGCCTCACCGGGTTCGGACAGCACCATGGACCCGCCGCCGATCACGGCGCGCAGGAAAATCTGCAAGCCGCCGTAGCGGCGGATATCGTAGAACGTCGCCCATACCGGCGCGGGACCGCGCGGGAGACCATCGGCGAGAATCGCGCCGCAAAGACCATCCAGCGTATGGCCGACGATCTTCGGCACGCCTGACGTGCCCGACGTCAGCATCAACCATTCCGTGGCCCGCTCGGTCCTTGGCACTGCGATCGTCTGCTCGGGCAAGTGCGCTCCGACAATCAGGTACACTCCTGCGTCCGTCCAGCGCGGAGGCTCGTCGGTGACTATGGCATCAATGCCGGCATCCTCGATCAGTGCCTGGATGTGTTCGGAATTGAGGTCGGGCGGGCACAGCAGCATCCGCCGCGCGACGCCATCGAGCTCGATCATCGCGAGCGCGGAGAGAAGCTGCCCCGACATCGCCAGCAACACCGAGCGGCCGGACAGTCTGCGAAGACCGCCGATCAGGCAGCTTTGGTGCAGGATGTCGGTCAGCGACACCTCATGGTGCGCGTCCGAGATCGCGCGGCCTTTCAGCTCCGGGCAGAGATGATCGCGAAGCGCAAAACTCTCACGCGGGGACATTTTCGTAAGCCCGGACGAAATCGCCGACCGTCAGGGGGAACGCCGCATCCTCGGAGATGGTAAACGGATCGATACCGAAATCGTCTTCAAGCCGCGCAACCAGAATCGCGAAGGCCAGCGAGTCGAAACCTGTCTCGTGCAGCAAGAGATCGTCGTTAAGCTGCGGCAACGCGACCTGCTGCTCCTCGGCAATCCGCTTCATCGCAGCAAAAATCCTTAACCTTACCGACATGGATCGAGTCGCCTTTTCCGCTGTAATCGTCGGCCGCGATAATAAGGCGTAAAGGTGTAAGAGTGCCGCCAGACGCTCCAACTTTCACGCTGGTTGGTAAACATCTCGCTTGCCACTTTGGGAAATGTGCTGGGAAAATCCGCCTAAAGCCGGATTCCGCCCTTGGCGATGTCGGCAAAGCGGGAGGCATCGAGCGGTCGATAGGCGAAGGACCCGGGATCCCTGAAGTACAGCGGATCGGACACCGTGGCCGGATCAAATCCCTCGCGCGCGAGCTGATGCTTTTTCTGCTTGAAAGTTTCGGTTGCGTCGATCATCCGGCTGACGCGCAGGAACAGCGGATGCGCGTAGACCGGCAGCCGCTGCGCCAGGTGATCTGCGAGCGTTTTGAGATCGAAGCGGTCTTCTTCGATCACGATCGCGGCCATCCCGGCGCGGCCGTCGCAGCCGGGCACCGTGACGCCATAGGTCGTCGCATCGACGATGCCGGGACAATCCCTGAGCGCGTCGTTGACCTCGCTGGTCGCGACGTTCTCGCCCTTCCAGCGGAAGGTATCGCCGACCCGGTCGATAAAATGAAAATAGCCCTGCGCGTCGCGCCGCATCAGGTCGCCGGTGCGGAACCAGGCGTCGCCCTTTGCGAACACGTCGCGCAGGATTTTCTTCGCGGTCTCGCCCGCATCCATATAGCCCTCGAACCGGCCGCCGCCCTGGTCGGCGGTCCCGATCCGCCCAATCGCCTCGCCGATCTCGTCGTACCCGCACGCGATGCACAGACCGGCCGCATCCCGCTGCGGAACGCCGCTTTCGGGATCGACCTTCACGATCGCCGCCGGGAAACGATGCGTGAGCAAGGGCGGAATGCGCCCGATCGCGCCGACCTTTCCCTCCACATTGTACAATGAGAAATTGCCTTCGGTTGCCGCATAGAACTCGAGGATGTTCGGGATCGCAAAGCGCGCCTGGAACGCCTCCCAGATATCGCCGCGCAAGCCGTTACCACAGGCAAGCCGCAACCTGTGCTCGCGCTCGAACTCGGACGGCGGCGTCTTCAGAAGATAACGGCACAGCTCGCCGATGTACTGGAACATCGTGCAGTCGAAGCGCGCGATGTCCTGCCAGAAGCTGCTCGCGGAGAATTTGTCCACGAGCGCAACAGAGGCGCCGGCAAACAGCATGCTGCAGGGCGCGACGATGCCGCCGACGGAGTGATAGACCGGCAGGCAGTCGTACAGGCGATCGTCGGGCGCAGCATCGCAGAGTCCCGCGAACCAGCCGCCCCAATTAAGGATGCGGCGGTGACTGATGCTCGCGGCTTTCGGCAGACCCGTCGTGCCCGAAGTATAGATCAGGAGTGCGCGATCGTTGATGCTGACGTTGCGCCGCTCGGCCGATGACAACGCACCGCCGTCGAAGCTCGCAAGCACCGGATCGATCCGTGTTTCATCGTCGCCCTCGTGCATCCAGATTTTCGCCGGACGATCGAGATGCGGGCGCGCGCTCTCGAACGCCTCAAGTAGCCCTTGCGCGAGAATGACGTGGCCGGCCTTGGCGAGGTTGATGCAATGGGCCAGCGATTGACCCACGAGGTTGGTGTTGATCAGCGCGACGACGCCGCCGATCCGGCTGATGCCGAGCCAGGCGGCGACATAATCCGGACGGCTCGGCATGATAAGGCAGACCGCATCGCCCGGCTCAATTCCGGTCGATAGCGCCCAGCGCGCGTAGCGATTGATGCGCTCGGCGAGCGCGCGGTAGCTGAAGGACTCGATATCGGAGATCAGTGCGGGACGGAGCGGCTGTTTATTCGCCAGGTCTTCCACCTCGTCGGCGAACAGGCGGCAAGGATGCGCTTCGATCCGGGAGGTGAATTCGATGGCTTTCAGCCAGCTCCTGGCGGCCGACGGCCTGTCGCGTCTCGACTCGCTGGTCGTCGCCTTGTCGATGAGGCCGGTTGTCATGGCCTCTCTATAGGCCCGTTGCACTGAGGAGATGTTAACCGGGACGGTTAAAGGCGGCCGGCGCCGCTGAACGAGACGCAATTTCCGTCACCTTCCCGCGCGCCGCCGCCGATAGGACGAAGGTCGAATGGGTTTCATTGTATTTCCGTTCGCGAAGCAGCCGTGCAAGTGAGTATGCTGCAGCTAACGGGTGTCTGTGGGGATGCGCCAATCCTTGCAGGAACGCCTGAGCTTTGAGGAAACGCACGTCCGCACTTCGGCTTTCGAGTGCGGCTCCCGGTTTTCGGGAAAAGATGCGCCAGCCGTTTCGATCTGGGCATGAACGAAAGCATCTCCTCGCTATTTATCCGATACCCGATCGGGACATCGCTGTTGATGGCCGGGATTTTGTTCGTCGGTCTTGTCGCGTATCCGCTGCTGCCGGTCGCTCCCCTCCCTCAGGTCGACTTCCCGACCATCCAGGTTTCCGCCAGCCTCCCCGGCGGCAGCCCTGAAACCATGGCGGCCTCCGTGGCGCAGCCGCTCGAGCGGCAGCTTGCGCAGATCCCGGGCATTGCGCAGATGACGTCGACGAGTTCGCTGGGCTCGACGGCGGTCACGATCCAGTTCGATCTCAACCGCAACATCGATGGTGCTGCGAACGACGTGCAGGGCGCGATCAATGCCGCCAGCGGACAATTGCCGAAAAGCCTGCCTTCGCCGCCGACCTATCGCAAAGTCAATCCGGCGGACTCGCCGATCCTCTTGCTGTCGGCGAGCTCGGACACATTGCCCCTGATCAAGGTCAGCGACGCCGTTGATGCTCAGCTCGGGCAGCAGATCAGCCAGATCTCGGGTGTCGCGCAGGTGTTCATCGGCGGCCAGCAGAAGCCTGCGATCAGGATCCAGGTCGATCCCGCCAAGCTCGTCGCCAAAGGTCTTTCGCTCGAGGATGTCCGCAGCCAGGTCGCGATTTCCACGGTCGACAGTCCCAAGGGCAATATCGACGGCGAGAAGCGCGCTTTTACGATCTACGCGAATGACCAGCTCTTCGAGGCCCACGACTGGAACAACGTCATCATCGCCTATCGCAACGGCGGTCCGTTGCGCATCCGCGACATCGGACAGGCGATCGCGGGTCCCGAAGACATGAAGACGGCCGCGTGGGCCGACGGAAAGCGCGGAGTTTTCCTCGTCATCTTCAAGCAGCCCGGCGCCAACGTGATCGATACTGTCGATCGCATCAAGGCGCAGCTTCCGCGATTGATCGCAGCCATTCCGCCCGCGATCAAGATCAAGATCATGAGCGATCGCACGCTGACGATCCGCGCCGCGGTCGAGGACGTGCAGATCACGCTTTTGATCACCATCGTGCTGGTGATCATGGTGATCTTCATTTTTCTGCGCAGCTTCTGGGCAACGGTCATTCCGGCCGTCACCGTGCCTCTAGCGCTGTTAGGCGCCTGCGCGCTGATGTGGGCGTTCGGCTATACGCTGGACAATCTGTCGCTGATGGCACTGACGATCGCCGTGGGCTTCGTGGTCGACGATGCCATCGTCATGCTGGAGAACATCACCCGTTATGTCGAGCAGGGCGAACGGCCGCTCGCCGCCGCATTCAAGGGCTCCAGCGAGATCGGCTTCACGATCGTCTCGATCAGCGTCTCGCTGGTTGCGGTGCTGATTCCTCTGCTGCTGATGGGCGGCGTGATCGGCCGTCTGTTCCGCGAATTCGCGGTGACGCTCGCGATGGCGATTTTCGTATCCATGATCGTGTCGCTGACGCTGACCCCGATGATGGCCTCGCGCTTTCTGCGCGCCCACAGCGAAACCAGGCACGGGCGGTTCTACCAGTGGAGCGAACGCGCGTTCGAACGAATGTTGCACGCCTACGAACGCGGCCTCGATCTCGCGCTGCGCTGGAGCAAGACCACGCTTGCGATCTTCTTCGCGACCATTGCGCTGTCGGTCTATCTGTTCGTGATCATTCCGAAGGGCTTCTTCCCGCAGCAGGATAACGGCTTTCTGACCGGGGTTTCCGAGATGTCGCAGGACATCTCGTTTTCCGATATGAAGCGCAAGCAGGAGGAGCTCAGCCGAATCGTGCAGGCTGATCCAGCCGTCGACAGCATCGCGATGTTCATCGGCGGCGGCGGAACGGCGCTCAATTCCGGGCGCATGTACATCACGCTGAAGCCGCACGACGAACGCAACGCGGACGCCCAGCAGATAATCGCGCGGTTGCGTCCGAAGCTCGAGAAGGTCGAGGGCGCCCGGCTTTACATGCAAGCCTCCCAGGACGTGCGACTCGGAGGCCGCGCCACGCGAACTCAGTTCGAGTTCACGCTGCAGGACGCCAATCTCACCGAGCTCAACGAATGGGCGCCGAAGATTCTGGCCCGAATGCAGAAGCTGCCCGAGCTGCGCGACGTCGCGACCGACCAGCAGACCGAGGGCACCACGCTCGAGCTCAAGATCGATCGCGACGCCGCGGCACGTTACGGCATCGAGCCGCAGCTGATCGACGACACGCTCTACGACGCGTTTGGCCAGCGCCAGGTCGCGCAGTATTTCACCCAACTCAACAGCTATCACGTGGTGCTGGAGATCCTGCCCGAGATGCAGGGCAGGGTCGATACGCTCGACAAGATCTATGTCAAATCGCCGACCACGGGCGACGAGGTGCCGCTCTCCGTATTCTGCAAATGGACGACGGTGCCGGTGCGCCCGCTCGCAATCGCGCACCAGGGCCAGTTCCCGGCGGTCACCATCAGCTTCAATCTCGGTGAGGGGGTCGCGCTGGGACAGGCAACCAGCTCCGTCCAGAGGGCGATGGACACCATGGGCGCACCGGCGACCCTGAGTTCCAGCTTCCAGGGCACGGCGCAGGCGTTCCAGCAATCGCTCGGCACGGTGCCGCTGCTCATCCTGGCGGCGCTGGTCGTCGTCTACCTGATCCTCGGTGTGCTCTATGAGAGCTACATCCATCCGCTCACAATTCTCTCGACCCTGCCGTCCGCCGGCGTCGGCGCACTCGCGATCCTGATGGCGTTCGGGTTCGATTTCAGCCTGATCGCCCTGATCGGCATCATTCTCCTGATCGGAATCGTGAAGAAGAACGGCATCATGATGGTCGACTTCGCGATCGTGGCCGAACGCGAGGAGCACCTTTCGCCTGTGGAATCGATCCGGAAGGCTGCGATTCTGCGGTTTCGCCCGATCATGATGACGACGATGGCAGCCCTCCTCGGCGGCGTGCCCCTAATGCTCGGGACCGGCACGGGCTCGGAGATCCGCCAGCCGCTCGGCTATGCGATGGTCGGCGGCCTTCTCGTCAGCCAGGCGCTGACATTGTTCACGACGCCGGTCGTCTATCTCTATCTCGACACTGCCTCCAACGCGATCTCGCGCTGGACCCGCGGCAGAACGCCACCTTCCGAACCGCCGGCGGAGGGTGAAGACATCAAGCACGCGGCCGAGTAGCCGCGCCGGCGGGTTCGGCGCGATGCTCGCAGCCGAGGCCCTCGGGGATCCTATGCCACGCCTTGCAGCACCAGACGGTTGAGCCGTGCCGCGAAGGCCGCCGGATCCTCCGGCAGCTCGCCGTCGAGGATCTGCGCCTGCTCCAGCAACAGCAGCGACAGGTCATCGGCGACCTTGGCGTCGCCGCCCTTCTTCGCAATCGCCGCCACCAGCGGATGCCGCAAATTGATCTCGAGGATCGGCCTGGTTCGCGCACCGCGCGCCTGTTGCGACAGGATGCGCTCGAGCTCGCGATCGGGTCCATGGCTGCCGGCGACCAGGCACGATGCGCTGGTGGTCAGCCGCGTCGACGCTTTCACGTCGCTGACGCGATCGCCGAGGCTCGCTTTGATGATCGCAATCGTCGCCGCTTCGTCGGCCGCGGGCTCCGCCTCGTCCTTGTGCTCTTCGACGAGCGGGATGAGATCGAAACTGATGTCGCCTTGACTTAACGACTTCAACGGCTTGCCGTCATAATCGAGCCGCATCGACGTCCAGAACGCGTCGACGGGATCGGTCAGCAGCAGAACTTCGATGCCGCGCGCGGCTGCCGCCTCCAGTCGCGGATTGGATTTCAACCGCTCGATGGAGTCGCCCGCCAGAAAGTAGATTTCGGTCTGGTTCGGCTTGAAGTCCGCGACATATTGCTTCAGCGAACGCTTTTCGCCGGCGGTCGTTGAAAACCGCGACAGCGCCAGCAATTTCTCGCGTCGCTCGAAATCTTCATAGATCCCCTCCTTGATCACGGGGCCGAAGGCATCCCAAATCTTGTTGAACGCGTCCGGCTCCTTCTCGCTCAATGTTTCCAACTCGCCGATGACGCGGCCGGTGACAGCTTTGCGGATCTGCACAAGCTGCGGATTGTTTTGCAGCATCTCGCGGGAGATATTGAGCGGCAAGTCCTCGCTGTCGATCACGCCGCGGATGAAGCGCAAGTAAGCCGGCAGCAGGTCGGCGTCATCGGTGATGAAGACGCGTCGCACATAGAGTTTGACCTTACCCTTGCGCGCCGGCTCGAACAGGTCGAACGGCTTTGTCGAAGGCGCGAACAACAGCACCGCGTAGGAATAACGGCCTTCGGCGCGGTAATGCAGGGTCATCGCCGGCTCGTCGAAGGCGTTGGCGATCGACTTGTAGGCCTGCTTGTAATCCTCAGGCGTAAGCTCTGACTTCGAACGCTGCCACAACGCGCTCGCCGAATTGATCTGCCGCGACTCGCCTTCTTCCGGAACGAGTTCGATCGGGAACTGGATGTTGTCGGAATAAGCGCCGACGATGCGCTCGATCTCGTGGGCTTCCAGATATTTGGCAGCTTCCTGCTTCAGATGCAGCACGATCTCGGTGCCGCGCGCAACGCGCCCGGCCGTCTCCTCATCAGCCGGCGCGACCTCGAAGCCCGAACTGCCGGATGACGACCAGGTCCAGACCTCGCTCGCGCCCGCGCGGCGGCTGGTGACGACAATGCGATCCGCCGCCATGAAGGCTGAATAGAAACCGACACCGAACTGGCCGATCAGGCTGGCGCCATCCTTGGCTTCCGCAAGCTTCGCCACAAAATCTTTGGTGCCGGAACGGGCGATGGTGCCGAGATTGTCGATCAGCTCCTGCCGGTCCATGCCGATGCCGGTATCGCTCACCGTCAGGGTGTCGGCTTTCTTGTTCGGGGCGATACGGATTTTCGGTGCCTCGCCGTCGCCGATCAGTTCGGGCCTGGCGATCGCTTCATAGCGGAGCTTGTCGCAGGCGTCGGACGCGTTCGAAATCAGCTCGCGGAGGAAGATGTCGGTCTCGGAATAGACCGAATGCACCATCAGGTGCAAAAGCTCGGAGACCTCGGCTTGGAACGGTTTTGACACGGAGGCGGCATCGGTCGCGGTGGTCATTATGCGCTCGTTCGGTCGACAAACGAAATGGGGAGACCCCGGATATAGCAATGCCGGCGGCGCCCGCAAGATAGGGCGGGCGCCCAAGCCGTCGCGACCGTAAGCTCATGCCGCCTGCAACCGTTGCACGGCCGGCCGGCCCGCAAAGGTGCAGGCCACCGCCACCGCCCCGAGCGCGATCGCGGCGGCGCCGACATAGAGCCACATGTAGCTGTTGAAGGCGTCGAAGATCGTTCCGCCAGCCCAGGGACCGAACGCCATCCCCACAGCCGACACCATGGTCATGGCGCCGAACACCGTCCCCATCACGCGTTGGCCGAAGGATTCCCGTGCCAGCACCGCATAGAGCGGCATCACCCCGCCATAGGCCGTGCCGAAAACAACCGAGAGCAGGTAGAACTCGCCGAGCCGGCTGACCATCAGGTAGCTCGCGATCGCAAAGGCTTGCACCAACAACCCCGCGACCAGAACGCGCTTGGCGCCGAAGCGGTCCGCGAGCAGACCAAGCAGGAGACGTCCGCCGAGACCCGACAATCCCTCCACGCTGTAGATCGAAACGGCGGCGAGCGGAGCGATGCCGCAGCCGATGGCGTAACTCACCATATGAAAGATCGGCCCGGAATGCGCCGCGCAACAAAGGAAGAAGGCCGCCGCCAATACAACGAACTGCGGCGAGCGGAACGCCTCAATCGCCGATAGCGAAGGCTCCGTCGGTGACGGGGCCGCGCCCGCGCCGGCAACAGGCCTGGGCGCACGACGCACAAACAGCGCAGCCGGAACCAGCAGCGACCAGGCGACCATCCCGATCACCATCATCGCGGTGCGCCAGTCGTAAGCGGAGATCAGCCAGCGCGCAAAGGGCGAGATGGTCATCGGCGCGACGCCCATTCCGGCCGAAACCAACGATACGGCTAGCGACCGGTTGTCCTCGAACCAATCGGTGGCCGCCGCGATCATCGGCGCAAAGAAAGCGCCCGAGGCAAGGCCGACCAGGAACCCGTAAGTGAGCTGAAACTGCAGGAGCGAGGTTGCGCCGCTCGCGAGCACCAGCCCTAGACCAAGCAGTACCGCGCCGGCCAGCACCACGAGCCGCGGCCCGATGCGGTCGCTGAGCGCGCCCCAGCCAAAACCGGCAGCGCCCATCACCAGGAAATCGAGCGTCATCGCGCTCGAAATGCCGGTTCGCGACCAGCCGGTATCGACCGACATCGGCTGGAGATAAACCGCAAGCGAGAACATCGCGCCGATGCCGACGCAGGTCATCAACGCACCGCAAGCCACGATCACCCAGCGATAGGACGATTTCATGCTGATCTCCTCTTTCGTCTCGTAGTTCCAAGACGAACGGGGTTCCGCATTTCCGACATCGTCGGACAAAAAATGAGCGGCTCGGCCGCGTCGCCCTACGCTGCGGCGCTTGGCTCAGGGCGCCGCCGCTCCCGGGTTCTCGCCAAAGATTTCCGCGGCAATCTGATGGGTTTCGATCGCAGCCGGAATTCCGCAATACATTGCGACCAGAAGCAGCAAATCCTGTACCTGCGCCGGGCTGCATCCGTTTGCCCTCGCGCCTTTGGCATGCACGCGGAATTCCGCCGGCCGGTTGGCCGCCGCCGTGATCGCGAGCATCACCAGACTGCGCTCGGCATCGGACAGGCCTTTCCGCTCCCAGACGTCGCCATAAACATAGGCATTGATGACGTTCTGCAGCGGCGCCCCGAATTCCCCCGACGCCGCCATCCGCTTCTCGACTTCGGCCTCGCCAAACAGTTTTTTGCGCCGGGCCAGCCCGCGCGCGTAGAGTTCGCCCGTATCCACCATATCGCGCCTCATAACGGCTTCTGCCTCCCGAATTATACGGATAAATCAGAAAGGCTCAATCCCCGGCCATACAGTTGCGTCCGCTTGACATATTTGTCCGTATAAAGTCGAAAGTAGTTTCTGGGGAGCGAGACGATGCGGCCGCGTTCGGGAGTTTTCGCCTGCCTGGCATTGCTGGTGCTGACGGCACAGCAGGCGTTCGCGGCCGACGATGATTATCCCAGGCGCCAGATCAAGATCATTGTGCCGTTTCCAGGCGGTGCCGGCCCCGATCAGGTCGCCCGCCTGCTCGGGAAGCACTTGCAGGATGCGTTCGGCCAGCCGGTGGTGATCGAAAACCGGGCGGGCGCGCTCGGCAGCATCGGCGCCGCCGAAGTCGCCCACAGCGCGCCGGACGGCTATACGCTTTTGATGGGCACCAACACGACGCAGGCGAGCAACGTCGCGACGCTGAAAAACCTCGCCTACGACCCGGCCAAGGATTTTTCGCCGATCATCCGCACCACGACGACGGCGATGGTCCTCATGGTCAAACCCGATTTCCCTGCAAGGGACCTCTCCGAATTTCTGAATTATGCGGGTGCCCACCACCTGACTGCGGGCTACGGCTCGGGCGCCTCGCAAATCTCGGTCGCGCAACTGCAATCGCGCGGCGGCATGACGCTCGTGGCCGCATCCTACCGGGGCGTGCCGCAGGCCATGACCGACGTCATCGCGGGCGTGATCGATCTGACCTTCGGGGATTTCTCGGTCGCGATCCCGCAGATGCAGGGCGGCACGTTGCGCGGCATAGGCGTCACCTCGCCAAAGCGCAACGAGCTTCTTCCGGATCTGCCCGCGCTGGCGGAAGCGATGCCGGGCTTCGAAGCCACGATCTGGTACGGACTGCTCGCGCCCGCCAATACGCCCGAGCCCATCGTCAGGAAACTCCATGCGGAGAGCGAGAAATTCCTGTCGCAGACGGAGACCAAACAACGGCTCGCCAATGTCGGCGTCATCGTCGCCACCCAGAGCCCTGCCGAATTCCGCAAATTCATCGAAAGCGAGATCGTGCGCTGGACCGCGGACTGCAAAGCCGCCGGCATTGAACCGCAATAGATCATGACCGCTCACGCCGTCGAAGCGATCCGGCCGTCCCCTGCCCGATCCGAAGGAGCCGTCAGATGATCCGATGTGCCATCGCCGGCCTGGGCCGCTGGGGCCGCGCCCTTGTCGAAGCCGCGAGCGGCAACCCCGGCTTGATGATTTCGCGCGCCGTCGAGACCGATCTTGAGAGCGCAAGCGCCTATTGCGCCGACCGCGGCATCGCGCTGGCCGACGATTTCGACGATGTTCTCGACGACCCCGCGATCGACGCCGTTTTGCTCGCAACCCCGCACTCGCTGCACAAGGCGCAGGTGATTGCAGCGACGGCTGCGCGCAAGCAGGTTTTTTGCGAAAAGCCGTTGGCGCTTCGCCGCGCCGACGCGCGGGAGATGTTCGAGGCGGCCCGCAGGACCAATGTCGTGCTCGCGGTCGGGCACAACAGACGATTCTGGCCCTCGATGCGCGCGCTGCGCACGATCGTCACGAGCGGCGAGCTCGGCCGGATCCTCCACATCGAGGGCCACAACAGCAACGAGAATTCGAACAGCATCCTCCGGGGCTGGCGGTTGTCGCAAGAGGAATCGCCGGGCGGTGGGCTCACCGGCGCAGGCCTTCACGTGCTCGACGCCTTCACCGGCCTGGCAGGGCCCGTGCGCCGGGTCTACGCCCGGTTGTCGTCGCGCGAAGCGGGCCCGCCGCCGCTGGATTCGGTCATGCTCGCGCTTGATTTCGCGAATGGCGTTACCGGCACGCTCGCGACCGTGCGCGCCACGCCGTTCTACTGGCGGGTCCACGTCTTCGGCGCCAAAGGCTCTGCCGAGGTGCTGGACGACGTCACAATGGTGGTTCGGAAGTCCGGTCATCCGCCGCAACAGATCAAATATCCCGCGATCGATACGCTCGCCGCCGAGCTCGACGCCTTCGCCGACGCGATTCTGGAGAAGCGGCCGTTTCCCGTGCCGGAGGCGGAGGTGCTGGCGACGCTCGCGGCGTTCGAGGCGGCGCTTGCCTCGATGCGGTCCGGAAAAGCGGTGGCCTGCAATGCGCGTTGAGGCGCCCAAGCGAAAATCGGCGCGCTACCGCGACATCGCCACGAAATTGCAGAAGGAGATCCGGCTCGGCCGTTACGATATCGGCCAACTTCTGCCGACCGAGACCGAATTGATGGCGCGCCATTCCGCCAGCCGACAGACTGTCCGCGAGGCGCTGCGGATCCTGATGGATCAGGGGCTGATCGTGCGGCGCGCCGGCCTCGGCTCCGTGATCATCGCGTCCGAGCCGCCGGTGCTGTTCACCCACAGTGTCAAGTCGCTCGCCGAATGGCTGCGCTATTCCAACGAAACCTATCGCGAGGTTGTCGCTCACCGCGACATCATCGCCGACCGCGCGCTCGCCGCGCTGTTGAAATGCGAGCCTGGCAAGCATTGGTTCCTGATCGAAGCGGTCAGGCGATCCGACCAGTTCGCAGCACCCCTGGGATGGGTCGAGATCTACGTGCTGCGCAAGTTCGCGCCCGTGGTGAAGCGCAGCGACCATGGCCGTACACCGGTGCACGAGCAGATCGCGAAAATGTTCGGCCAGACCACCGAATACGCCCAGATGGAAATTTTCGCCCGCGGCATGCCGGCGCCGCTCGCCAAGGCCCTGCAGGTCAAGGCGGGCTCGCCGGCGCTGACGGTCGTGCGCCGCTATTATGGCGCGGGCGAAGAGCTGCTCGAGGTCACCGTGACCACGCACCCCGAAGGGCGCTACACCTACACGATGGACATGCTGCGGTCGCAGCGTCCGCGCGTGTGAGCGGATCAATCGAAGGTCAACGCTGCTTTCGCGAATGTGATCGCATGGCGGCTCTGCATTTGGCCGCATCACGTGTGCATTCACAAAAACGCTATTCGGCCCGCCCTGCCCAAGGAACTACATTTGCTGGGCGATTCGTTTCGATTAGTTGTTTTTCTGTCCGGCAAAGTTCTTCCAAATGAGTCCATCGACGAGGGCCAACCTCGCTGCCTATGGCCGCGATCTCCGGCTCGATCTTGTCCGCGGGATCGCCAACTGGTCGATCTTCCTGGATCACATCCCGCACGATGCCGTCAATCTGCTGACGGTGCGTAATTTCGGATTCAGCGGCGCTGCGGACCTCTTCGTCTTCACCGCGGGTTACGCCGCGGCGATCCTTTATGGCAAGATGACGCTGGAGCGCGGCATCCTCGTCGCGGTGACCCGCATTCTCAAGCGGTTCTGGCAGCTTTACGCTGCCTATCTCGTGCTGTTCGTGGTGTATATCGACGTGATCGGATCGGTTGCCGCGCAATATGCAGCGCCCGACATCATCGACGAATACAAGGTGATCGGCATCGTCGACGATCCGACGCGGACGTTGCTGCATGGCCTGCTGCTCAAGGCCGTTCCGCTCAACCTTGACGCATTGCAACTGTTCATCGTGCTGATGGCGGGCCTTTCGATCGTCTTGGCCGCGCTGTTGCGCTGGCCCAATCTGACAATGGCCGGATCGCTTGCGCTGTATGCCGCAGCCCGCGAGTTCGACCTGCATCCGTGGTCCGTTCCGGATGGACACTGGTTCTTCAATCCCCTCTGCTGGCAGCTTTTGTTCGTGCTCGGCGCCTGGCTGGCGCTGAAGGGCACGAACCACGTGCGCGCGATGCAGGAGATCCCGCTGCTGCGCCAGCTTGCGCTCGCTTACCTGGTGCTGGCTCTTCTGGTTACGGTGGCCGGCAAGATCCCGCAGCTCGGCGCACTGCTGCCGGATGCCTTGATGAGCCCCTTCACACCCAATGACAGGGAGAGCTTGCCACCGTTCCGGGTGCTGCATCTGCTGGCGCTGGTTTTCCTGGCGAGCCGGCTGGTGCCGCCGGACTGGGAGGGCCTTCGCCGCAAGGCGCTGCAGCCACTCATCAAATGCGGCGAAGAATGGCTGCCCTGCTTCTGCGCTGGTGTGTTCCTCTCCTTTGCCGGGCATTTCGTGCTGATCACCGGGCCCAATTCGCTTGTCATGCAGGTACTGGTCAGCGCCGCCGGAATCGTCATGATGACGACGGTTGCCTACTACGTCTCCTGGTCGCGCCAGCAAGACGGGATGTCCTCGCGCGGAGCTGAGGCTGTGGGCGGATTTACGCAATGGCCGACAGATACCGCTGAACGGAAGCATCAAACCGAGCCTTCGCGTCGGTAGCGATGTTGCGGTCCCACCAGGCGCCGTAGATTCGGTCGAAGGCCAGCGGCGCGACCGCATCCGCAATACGCCGCACCGCGCTAGCGTTGAGCGGGATGAGGTTCGGGTAGCTGTACATGAAGCTCACGTGCTGCCGGTCCATCGCGACCATCGCGATGTCGCCGACGAACAGTGCGCCCTTGCCGTTTGCTGCCGCCCGCCAATGCAGCATGGTGGCGCCGGGAAAATGCCCGCCGCCACGCATGAGCGCGATGTCGCCCGAAATCCGGTGGCTGTCGCCGGTCCAGCACACGATTGCAGGATGCGGCCGCGTGATCCATTTGCGATCGTCACCGTGCAGGTAGATCGGGACGTTGCCGAACGCCTCGCTCCAGTCGACGACCGCGCCGTAAAAATGCGGATGCGAGACTGCGATCGCCTTCAGCCCGCCAAGCACACGGACCTGCTGCACGGCGTCGAGTGTCGCCAGCGGAAGACAATCCCACATCACGCAGCCGTCGGCCTCGCGCAACAGCAGCGCCCGCTGGCCGATGGCAAGGCTCGGCTCGACGCCGACGCCCGTGACGCCGAGATCGTCGCGGAGCATGAGCCTGTAACGCTGCGCGAGTTCCTCGCGGGTGAGCCATTGCTGGCCTCTCCAGTTGACGAATTGTCGCTCGTCTTCGCAGATCGGGCACGAGGGCGGCGGGCTCGCGGTTTCCGGAAACTGCGCACCGCATTGAAAGCAGGTCCAGGAAGGCATCGGCAATCACCTCATCGAAACGACCGGAGCACTGCTCTGTCGCCCCCAACTCTGATACCGTTGCCGAATTCGGGCAAGGGAGGGGAAACCCATGAACGTCGGAATCATCTGCACCGCGCTGCTTGGCCTGTTGTTGTTCGGGCTCGGACTTTATGTCTCGATCCTGCGCGGGCGCACGAGGCGCTCCATCGGTTGCGACACGAACCCAACCGATCCCCTGCATCGCGCGGTCCGTGCCCATGGCAACACCGCAGAGTACGCGCCGTTCCTTGGTCTGTTGTTCCTTTGGTTCGCCATGCATCCGGCCTCGAGTTGGGTCGCGGGTGCGATCGTGATCGCAACCCTCGCACGCTTCCTGCTGGTTGCCGGACTATTGTGGGGTCCGTCGCTCGACAAGCCGAACGCGGCACGATTTCTCGGGGCACTCCTCACCTATGTGTGCGGACTCGCGCTGGTGGTGCGGCTGGCGGTAGCGTAAATCAAGGCGCAGTGTTCCGCCGCCCCTTTCCCGTGAGCTGAATTTAGTTCGCATGTGAAATATCGAATTGCAGCCCGAACACTGCTGCAAGTTGTAAATGTGGCCTTAAGCTCGACTTGAGGCGGCGACGGCTGCGAAGTCCCGAGGCGGCGCTTGATCGAGCGACCGAGACGGCTCGTCCGCGCAAAGCCATGCGGCAATCCGCCGCCAGCCGCGGTTGAGGGCGGCCTCTCCCATGAACAGGCCGAGATGACCGCAAGGCTCTACGGCGATCTCGACCTGCGCAGCCGGCGTCCCCAGGAGCCCTGCCGTCGCCAGCGCCTGCTCCGCGGGAACGACCCGATCCTCCGTACCGACGAGCAGAAACACGGGCAGCGTGAAGCGCCGCAGATCGATCCGCCGGCCAAGCGCAACAAAACCTCCCTTTGCAATACGGTTCTCGCGGAAGACCCGGTCGGCGACCTCGACGTAATACACGCCGGGAAGGTCCAGCGTGGCGTCGTTCCAGCGTTGGAACCGGGCCAGGAGGTGCCCGCCGTCATTCGCGTCGGCAAAACTCTGCCTCACGGCTTCATCAGGCGCGTTCAGCGCGGCCGACCAGACCGAGCGCAATTGCAGGCCGCTCACGAGGCCGGTCGTCGCATTGACGAGCCCCGCGAAAGCCGCGTGCGGAAGCGTGGCGGCCATTTGCGACAGCGGCGATTGGCAGGACACGTCGACAGGCGCGCCCACCAGCACCAGCCGCCGCACCTTCTCGGGGAAGCGCGCGGCATAGACCAGCGACAGCCAGCCACCCTGGCAGAGACCGACGAGATCGACCGGTGGTCCGATTTCGTCGATGGCGACATTGAGATCGGCGAGATAACTGTCGATGGAGAGCGAACGCATCTGTGGCGTAGCCGATCGCCAATCGGTGACATGGACGCGGCTCACGCCGCCCTGCTGCAGCGCCTGCACGATGCTGTGTGCAGGCGCAAAGTCCGTGATCAAGGCGCTGTGCAGCGCATAGGGCGCGCAGATCAGAACGGGCCGCCCGGCCTTTTGCGCGGAGAAATCGCGCAGCCGCAGCGTGGTAAGTTCGAGCGTAACCCTGTGGGGCATCGTCCAGGGAAGAGCGGCCTCGTCATCGAAAGGCGGTTTGCGATGGTCCCCGAACCAGCCCAACCACGCATCCAGCATCGCTTGCGCCCCGGCGAGGGGCAACAGGAACAGATCGCCCGCGCGAATCTCTTCCCTTCCGCTTGATCCTGCCGCCTGTTTCGGTTGCCGCGTCAATTGTCCAACTCCGTACAACGGTTGCTGCTTCAGCCTACGCCCATCAGCCATTGACCCTCATCAAAACTACGCAACCGGGGTGGCGCTACGGTGCCGCGGCTTCTGGAACATCCGGGAGAAGAATATGCCGTATCGCACAAACGACGATCTTCCGCCAGCGGTGCGCAACCACCTGCCCGCACACGCCCAGGACATCTATCGCGAGGCCTTCAACCATTCCTTTGCCTCGCACAGCGGCGATCCCAGACAGGAGGAGATCGCGCATCGCACAGCCTGGGCCGCCGTCAAGCGTCTCTACGCCAAGGTCGGCGACAACTGGATGCCGCTGCCTGGGCACTGAGCAAATCTCCGCCTTGCGAAGACACACGTTCCCGCAACGCAATTTGCGCCCGGATCTTTCCAGCACACGTCCCTCACTGCGGCATCTGAACTGATTGCCCGACCGGGCAAATCAGTCGCACAATCGCGTTTGATGGCGGCTTCATCCCGACATCCGGAATGACTTGCCGACGAACCAAAGGCGACCTCAGAAGTTAGCGTCAGCCTTTCTCTGTCGCGCCCTTTCGACGCAACGCCGCAGAAGTGTCCAACCAGCGATGCAAGAGCCACGATGAAGCGATTAGTCACCGTCAATGACCGCATGCAAAAGGGTTATAAATACCGGCTCGTTGCGCCCATCGGACGTAACTTCGATCCCGAATTCGATCCAGATCTCACGCCGAAGGACATGTTGCGCCTCGGGGTGTTTGGCGGCAAGTACATGACCGATTGCCGGAAGGAGTTTCCGCACAACTGGTTCGTGCGAGCAAAATTGTCACCCAAGCGCGCCGATCCCGCGCTCAACTTTTTCGGCGTGACGGCAAGCCAGCCCCTCGCCGAATGGCGACGCAAGGGATGGATCCATCCTGACGATCCTCGTGGCTGGTTTCAGTGGTATTGCCGCTATTACATGGGCAGGCGCATGCCGCAGGAGGACGCACGGCAGATCAAGCGGTGGAAGGCCATACGCCGTCATGTGCGGCAGATACAACAGCACTGCGAGCGCGGCGATCTGCTTTGCCGCAGACGCCAGCGCCAGGCCCTGCTGCATTGGGCCTATGACAGCCGGAAACTCTAGAGAGCGATCGCGATCGATCGGCGCAAATCTATTTTATTTTTGTTTCGGCCGCGATCAACTCTTTGCCTTCCGCCGTCCTGATCGTCAGCCGCACTTGTTCGCCGTTGCCGGCCGGAATCGCCGCCGAAACACGATTTCCGTTTTTTGGGTCGGCTCTCACGTCGTCGTCGAACAATACGGCATCGCCGCGCTTCAACGTGACGCGCAACGGCGTAGCCGGTTCGAGACTGAAGAACTGAAGATTCACGCGGGACGCCTCGGCAGAGAGATTGACCAGCATGTTGTCGTTGGCGTGCGTCACGTTGCTCATGCCGACGGTCGGGCTGTAGGTTTCCGGAATCGTGACTTCGCCGGCCGCGGGAAAGTCGGCGCTGTGGAAGAATTGGTCCGACACGCCCGCCCACAATTCGACGTAGGGCTGCGCTTCGTTCGGATCCTTGCGTGCGTCGGTTTGGTTCGTGAACGACGGAAATCCCCACGTCCACATTTTCAGGCCCGGCGTGACTTTGTTGTCGGCGATGCGGATGATTCCCTCTTCGTTGTCGTGGTTGATCACGCCCCAGAAATTGCCGCCCTGCATATCGGGCGCCGCGTAGGCGATGCCCATGGTCGGCCAGTTCTTGAAGTAACGCAGTTTTTCGAAGCGGCTTGTGTCCCCCCCTGCGCTCTCTTCGCCGTCCGCCAGATTTTTCGACCAGTGGGGCGTTTGATAGGCCTTGATCGGCGCGATGATTTCGGCGCCGCCGGTCGCTTTGGGATTGTTCGGGTCCGATCCCGGCGCGAGCGTCGTACACGTCCAGTACTCGTATTTGATCGTCCGGGCTTGCGGATTTTTCAGCACCACGCGCGCATCGAGCGCGGCACGATCGGCTTTCAGCGTGACATAATAGGTCGCCTCCAGTCCCGTCGAACCCCTGAAGAACTGCCGCGGTGCCGCGGAATATGCGAAGTCGTCCTTAAGCGACATCGAAACCGTCACTTCGCCGGCACTCTCCTTCACCACCTTGAAATCCCATGGCTTCAGCCAGGTCTTGCCGTGCTCGGCATCCGGGAAGGTGGGAAAGACGCCGCCATACACCATCAGCCAGTCGTAATAAAAATTGCCGGCATTGATCCCGTAAGGCACGCCGACCTCGTTGCGGTAAAGTTCTTCGTGGCCGGTCGGCTTGTAAATGATGGAGAGAATGCGCCCGCCAAATTCAGGCACGAGCGTTACCTTTAGGTAACGATTCTCCAGCACGCGGGTCTTGAACGTGCGATCGACAATGGTCGTCTTGTCGAGCGACCCCTCGACAAAACCGTTATCCGTATTGGTGGCGTATTTGACGGTGCTCCACCTGATCGTCGCCTCGCTGAGAGACACTTTGTCGGCGACTTCCGACGCCGCATATCCTGCGGCACGAAACGCGCAGACCAGCGAAAGGACTGTAACCGCGAAACGGGCACGGTTGTGCGCGGGAGCACGAATTGCCATGGCATTGCCTGGGACCGGGCAGGAGCGACAATTCTAGTACATCGATGCGCCTGCGACGCCAAACCGGGTCGACCTCATCGGAACCCAAGACAATCAAACAAAAGGCCCCCTTCCGGGGGCCTTTTCTTTCAGACTGCGTCCTTCGCAGCCTTTACCGGTCTTGCGCGTACAATTTTGCGCGCGGGCTTGGCCTTGAACATCATCTCCTCGCCCGTGAAGGGATTGACGCCCTTGCGCGCTTTCGTTGCCGGCTTCTTGACAACGACAAATTTCGCGAAGCCCGGGACAAGAAATATCCCGTTCTTCTTGAGTTCCTTGTGACCGACATCGACCAGCATCTCCATGACGTTTTTCACGTCGCGTTTGGACAATTCAGTCGACGTAGCAATTCTCTCAATTAGCTGCGACTTGGAAAGTTGCGTAGGCATTGCCCCTCCTTCGATTCGAACCAAGGAGACAATAAACGAGCGAGAAGGCGGCAAAAACCGTTCTGCACAGATTTATTGGCTCGTGACGGGCCTCCACGGGCGCTTACGGTTGGGCCGGTTGCGTCCGCGGCGGCGACAGAGCGGCGCTTTCCGAAAAATAAAAAAGCCGCCCTCTCAAGCGGCTTTCCTAGATTGAAGCCGCGCCAGCGGCAACTTGTTTGGTTGCGGGGCGCGCGTAACGGACACCTCCCCAAACTGCCTCAAACTGTTATTTCCATGCAATCACAAGGGGTTAGGCGACCTGATCCCCAGGGCTTGCCGCTCAAACTCCGATCGCCAATTTTGGCAAGATCCTGCCGGGTATGGAGCCAGACGGCGCCTGGCCCAGGTCGTAAGCTCCCATTCGTCGATAGAATGGAGCCGCACCGGGATCTGAATCGATGATTAGTCGGGTGGCGCCCCTTTTTTTTGCGACATGGGTAGCCCAGGCAAACAGCGCCCTGCCTACGCCGCGATGGAGAGCGCTGGGTTCGACGAACAGCTTCAGCAAATCAGCCTCATCGCCCGTCACTTTCACTTGCGCAAGACCAACCACCTTACCGCCAAGCTCGGCAACTGCGATCGTCGTCAACTGCAAGTCCCGTTGGTCAAACGATAACTCGCTGCGACACGCCTCCAGAAATTCCCGGTTGTAGCCCCAGGTGGCTTTTGACCTGAGACACAGTTCTGAGAGGCTGGGTAGTTCTTCAATCGTGGGGGCCCGGATCATCGGCTGCAAACTAACCCCGGATCATCTGAGAAGAGTTTATCACAGATCATCAGACGCCTCTCGTCGGACAGACCCGGAAGTTCGGTCCAGCACAATGTCCGCACTACCTTTTCCCGAAAGCGGACGTCAGAATGACGCACCTCATGTTGCTAGGGGTTAAAGGGAGAAATCCCCCGACTATTCAATCACCTTGTCCGCACTCGCCAGCAGCGCGGCGGGAATATCGAGCTCGATTGCTCTTGCGGCCTTCAGGTTGACGGCGAACTGAAATCGTGTGGGCTGCAGATAAGGCAGATCGCCGGGGTTCGCACCTCTGAGGATCAAGTCCAAGTAATGCGCCAACCCCATCAAGACTTCGCTGAAGTCGCTCGTGTAGACCACGTTCTGTCCCGGCCAGTGGTTCCCAAGTTGCTCGCCGATGTAACGTTATGGATTGTGCCGTCGCCGCCATAGCCGAGCGTCTCGGCACATGCACGATCGTCTATCGGCAACACCAGATCATCAAAATTGCGGAAAATATCATTTCTTGCGGTGAAAAAGAATTCAACCGTTGATTCCTGCAGCGGGAATGTAAAACCTAGATCGATCCGAAGGCGCTTGAAGCAACGGAAAACAAACAAGCGCAGCGCGTCAGGAGAGCATTTGTCTGGAATCGTCTACGTCGTTGATGACGACGCATTCTTCCGTGCCGCCATCCAGCAGCAACTGGAGCAGACTGGTTACCGTGT
>Ga0310914_10000322_pt1 | contig 26691 bp, 29 predicted proteins | sample GREbulkMGAN108_FD_203450 | JGI IMG/M metagenome (GOLD analysis project Ga0310914, IMG submission 203450) | Lab enrichment of tropical soil microbial communities from Luquillo Experimental Forest, Puerto Rico - GRE.bulkMG.AN108 | ecosystem: Environmental > Terrestrial > Soil > Tropical forest >... | reverse complement strand
TGCTCGACTTCTTTCTGCCCACCGCAGTGGAGACGCCGAGCTGGGAGACCGACTTCACCACCACACCGTCGCCGCATCATCCGATCGGCGCTAAGGGTGTCGGCGAATCCCCCAATGTGGGCGGCGTCTCTGCCTTCTCCAATGCAGTCAACGACGCGTTCGCTCATCTCGGCCTGACGCACACTCAGATGCCGCATGATCATTGGCGAGTGTGGAAGACCGCGGAGCGTCTCGGGCTTACAAGCGCTTAACGGGATGAAGCGCGACTGCAAGCCGCTGCAACGTGACGGCGCCCAGATCGGCTATATTGCTGATACGAAAACCCCCTACTGAACCGGCATCAAATTTGCGATGCGGGTTGAACGAGGCGATCAGGTCCTGATCGCCACCATCAGTGGTCCCACACCGAAGATCGTGATCATTCGCTTCAGGTTATTGGAGGCTCATCTCGGTTCGGACCTTGTCGAGGACACTAACCTATCACGTTAGGACGTTTTCACATCTGTGGACGCCTCCCTGAACGCAAGAAGAATCTTCGGGACTGTATCGCGCGTAGTCAGGTGCTGACATCTGTTCGGCCTGTGCTGCGGCCGTTCAGTTGCCGCGGGCCGGTATGGGAGTTCGCAGACCGGGTCCAAATCACACCCACGCGCTCGAGGCGCGTGTGAAAAACTGGCTTCCCGATCCCGTCTCTCATTGACTGTGCGCCATACTTTCCTTTCGACCCTCCTACGCCTCCGACGCCTCCTGATCGCGGGCGGCTTTAAGCCGCCACGACCGGAGCTCGATAGATCTCCCCTGTCGCCTGTAGGGCCCAAACGGTGCGCGCCATCTTGTTGGCGAGAGCAACGATGACGAGCATCCGCGGCTTGCGTGCCAACATCCGCCCTAGCCAGGACCCCGATCGGGTGCCGTGTTTGATCGCCTTCTGAACGACGGAACTCGCTCCAATGATCAGCAGGCGCCGCAGCGTTCGCTCGCCCATTTTCGAGGTCGCACCGAGCTTTTGCTTGCCCCCGCTAGAGTGCTGCGACGGCGTGAGTCCCACCCAGGCCGCGAAGTCGCGGCCCCTTCTGAAAGCATCCGCGGGCGGTGCTAATGCTGCCAATGCCGTAGCAATCACTGGACCCACTCCAGGAATGGTCGTTAGACGACGCACCTCCTTGTCTTCGCGGGCCCGACGAGCGACCTCGCGATCGAGAAGGTCAATCCGTTCGGACAAGAATTGCAGCGAGGCAGTTAGCGCGCGAAGCACTGTCCGGGCGGCCTCGGGTAGATCGGCGGCCGGATCCTCTACGTGTGCGATGAGCTTCGCAACGTGACTGGGACCTTTGGCCACAACCACCCCATATTCCCCGAGATGGCCACGCAAGGCGTTGATCGCCTGTGTCCGCTGCCGTACCAGAAGATCCCGAACTCGGAATACAACTGCATTGGCTTGGGCTGCTTCGCTCTTCACCGACACAAAGCGCATCGTCGGCCTTTGCGCCGCCTCGCAGATCGCCTCGGCGTCCGTGGTATCGTTCTTCTGTCGCTTGACAAACGGCTTCACGTAAGCCGGCGGGATCAGGCGGACCGTATGGCCGAGCTCGCCGATCTCACGCGCCCAATAGTGGGCGCTGCTGCAGGCTTCCATCGCCACCACGCACGCCGGCCGGCCGGCGAAAAACGCAAGCACCTGCTCGCGCCGCAGCCGCTTGCGGAATACCACCTTGCCGGATGCATCTGCTCCGTGTGCCTGAAACACTCGCTTCGCTAAGTCCAAACCGATCGTGCTAACTTCCGACACGGACGCCTCCTGTTCAGTGGTGACCAACACCATCACTCTGGCACACCAAGGCCGTCGGGGAGGCGTCCACCCCATCACGCCCTCGCCCCTACAGGGTCCACCCGCCCCGTTGTCCCGAAGAGCCCGGTGAGGAGTGTAGGGCTAGCCGACGCAAGGCAGTTCTTGCTGGGGTTAGACAGAGAAGAGCGGTAAAAGTCACAAGGGCCGCCGCAAACGGTCATAGCCGCCAACATGAGGGGATTAGATGGCGGGGCCAGAAGTTTTGCGAATGATTTCCTGAGGTCGATGTGACTGAAAAAACCAACTTAAGCTTGTAGAGAGGAGAACGGCATGGCTGTTGTTAACATCGAGGGACATTGGTTTAGCGCAGGGGGCAACGGATATAACACGATCGACGTTAACATCGCCCCGGCGTGGGTCTACGCGACGGTGTGCTTGCACGGAACCAGCGGAGGCGGGACGAGCTATGCAGGGATCAAACACTACCGCAAGCGCCTCAGCTCGGGGGCGGACGAAGATCACGATTTTGGCGAATGGCCATCATGGCCCCCAAGTATTTTCGATTTCATTAGCTCGATCACCTTCGCAATCGCGACGGGCGACAACCAAGTTGCGTATCTGTACGCGCGCATGGACTACTGGGGGTAAAGAGAGGAGATATGCATGAATTTCACGGCAACCGGAAGGTCACAGGTGCGCTCGGTGAAATGCTGCGTCCTGTTCGATCCCAAGGATGGGGCGATCCTCCACATGCATCGCGTGGTGACCATGGAGGGTGCCGCCGAGACGCCAGATAATCTCGTCGAAGAACGAACGCGACAACTGGCGAAGGGATTGGGGCTGGACGTGGCGTCGCTTGAATTGCTCCACGTCGATGCCAAGGTCATCCAGCCTGGCATGAAATATACGGTCGATCGGGGCAAGCGTTCTCTGATCGCGGCTCGCGTCCCGACAGAGGCGCTGTTTCCGGGCGCGGCCACAGCACCCGGTGGAGGAGCCAGGCGATCCGCCAAGCGGAGAGGATCGCGAGCCCAGCGCTGAGCCCAATAGCCACCGCAATAATCCATGCGGCCCAAGCTGGGAGATTGTCCATGGCTACATGCCCCCGTCACAATGACAGGAGCCAGCTTTCTCACGACTTGGGGTTTACTGGATCGTTGACAGACAGCCGGCCTCCCCGCGTCCAGATCGAGAGGTGCTCGGGAGGCGTTTGCCGCGACCGCTTCACCTTGACGGTGCTTCACGCTCGGGTTCGCCGCCGGCTGCTCGCCTTCCGACACGGACGGTATCTCCGGGCTGGCGGCTTACCCGCCTGCGGACCCAGAGGTTTGCGACGGAGGGCCTGTCCGATCACCCGCGCGAGCCAATAGATGAGTATCGGGGCGAGCCCGACGGTCACCACCACGAGCCACGATACCACTCCCGATAAAAGACCGCCCACCGCACGAATCCCCCTCCGCGGGGATGCGCCATCTCGCGGCTATTGCGGTTAAAGGAAGGTTAAGGAACTGTGAGCATGGCGTGGCAAGCGCCCACGCGACGCTGATCACAATGGGTTGGCTCGGTTCAGTCAGGGTGGAGCGGCGGCACCCTACGCCCGCCCCGTTCGCGACTTGCCCATCAGGCGGGCCGCGCGCATCAATTGGTCAATTGGCTCGGGTCAGTAAGTACGATCTCCGGCTTCCCGCGGTAATCGCTGATCTGCCCTGTCACACAGATCCTCTTGCCGCGAAGCGAGGTTTCGGGACTGCCGAACTTGGACCGATGATCTCCGTATATGACCGCGGTAAAAACCGCATGCGGATATGGCTTCCCGAGATCCAATAACGTCGGCTGCGATCGTGCGTGGGTTTCGAATTTGGCAGACGCGACCACGCCGCAGACGGTTGCCGTTTCTCCGAGGTGACTTGCCGCGTCCTCTGGACGCAAGTCCGCCCCGTTAGCAGAAAAGGCCCATAATCCGACTACCGCCGACACGGCAAGTAATCTCGCTGGGTTCATGGCGTCCCTCCGTCGAGGCCTGTCACCATCGCTCCACCCCGACCCCTCACCTGGCCTGAGACCGCCCACCGGGATCGCTGCACTGCACACCGAGAATGTCGTAAGCCGTGCCGAAGGGAAACACCTCAGAGCGCTCCCCGGCTTCTCCGGGCGCATGTCGTGATGCGCGAGTTGTGGTAGAGTTAAGGGAGCCGAACTTTCGAACAGGTGGGCTCCCAGCTATGGCCTCGACCCGCCGCCTCGCCGCAATCCTTGCCGCGGATGTGGCGGGCTATTCGCGGCTGATGGGCAGGGACGAGGAGGGAACGCACGAACGCCTGAAGGCCCATCTCCGCGAGCTGGTCGAACCGAAGATCGAGGAGCACCGAGGCCGGATCGTGAAGAACACCGGCGACGGCGTACTGGCGGAATTTGCGAGTGTTCTGGATGCTGTGCGCTGCGCTGTGGAGATCCAGCGTGGGATGTTCGACCGCGAACCCGAGGTGCCCGAAGAGCGACGCATCAGGTTCCGCATCGGGGTCAACCTCGGTGATGTGATCGTTGAGCAGCACGACATCTTTGGCGACGGCGTTAATGTTGCGGCGCGTTTGGAGGCGTTGGCGGAGCCGGGGGGCATCTTCATCTCGCGGATGGTACGGGACCAGATCCGAGACAAGCTCCCCTACCCATTCGAGGACATGGGCGCGCAGAGCGTCAAGAACATCGCGCGGCCGGTTCGGGTCTATGCGTGGCGACCTGAGGCCGTCGCCGATCCGCCGTCAGCGACGGTGCCGCCCGCCGCGTCAATCTCTCAGGCCGCGGCTGCCCCACGTCTGTCGATCGTCGTGCTGCCCTTCGCGAACCTCAGCAACGACCCCGAGCAGCACTATTTTGCGGACGGGATCACCGAGGATCTGACGACCGATTTATCGCGGATCTCGGGTATGTTCGTGATCTCGCGCAATACCGCGTTTACGTATCAGAACAGGCGGGTTCCGACAAAGCAGATCGGCCGCGAGCTGAGCGTGCGCTATGTGCTGGAAGGGGGTGTCCGTCGGTCGGGAAACCAAGTGCGCGTCACAGCACAACTGATCGATGCCGAGACTGACGCGCATTTGTGGGCCGAGCGGTTCGATCGCAACACAGCCGATCTGTTTGCTCTGCAAAACGAGATTACAAGCAGCATCGCGATTGCGCTCCACCTCGAACTTCTCAGTGCAGAAGCCGCTCGACCGACCCAGCATCCGGACGCGCTCGATTACGCCCTCCAAGGACGCGTCACATGGTTGAAGGCTAGATCGCGGGACGAGTATGCAAAAGCGGTGAGCTTGTTCGAGCGCGCGTTGACGCTGGATGCCGGGTCTATCGAGGCGCAGAGTTGGTTGGCAACCGAGCTCGCTAGCCGTGCTTTGGATGGATTAACCGACACGCCCGCGGCCGACATAGCCCGCGCTGAAGAGCTGGCCACGCAAGCAGTGACGGCATCACCGCGCAACCAGCATGCGCATTTCGCCAAGGGCCAGGTGCTCCGTGCGCAGCGCCGACCGCGAGAGGCCATTCCCGAATACGAGACGGTGATAGCCTTCAACCGCAACCATGTGAACGCATTGGCGGCTCTCACCTGGTGCAAGCTCTACACTGGGTCGTTCGAGGAGGTAATCCCGGTATTGGACCAAATCATCCGCCTCAGTCCCCGCGATCCGAACATCGGTGCTTGGTATAACCGGATTGGGCTCATGCATCTGCTGCGATCGCGCATTGACGAGGCGATCATCTGGTTCGAAAAGGCGCGTAGCACTAATCCAGCATTATCGTCCGTTCACGCGCGCCTCGCGGCAGCCTGCGCCCTCAAGGGCGAGACCGAGCGCGCCGCCGCCGAGCTTGCCGAAGCGCGGAGGCTGAACCTTGACGGTCGGTATTCGAGCATCGCGCGCCTGGCAACTGCCGAATATTTCAGTGTGCCCGAGATCCGCACCTTGTTCGAAGTCACCTATTTCGCCGGGCTGCGCAAGGCCGGGATGTCGGAGGAATGATCGCTACCCGACGCCTAGCTGCTATCCTCGCCGCCGACGTGGCCGGGTATTCGCGGCTGATGGGCGCCGATGAGGAAGGCACGCACGAACGGCTGAGGGCCCACCTGCGCGAGCTAGTTGAGCCAAAGATCAAGTACCATCGCGGTCGGATCGTCAAGAACACGGGCGACGGCATGCTGGCGGAATTCGCGAGCGTGGTCGATGCCGTCCGTTGTGCTGTTGAGATGCAGCGGGGGATGGTGGATCGAGAGACAGAGGTGCCGGAGGACCGGCGGATCAGGTTCCGGATCGGTGTCAACCTCGGCGACGTAATCGTTGAACAGCACGACATCTTCGGTGACGGAGTTAATATTGCGGCACGGTTGGAGGCATTGGCCGAACCGGGAGGTATCTGCATCTCACGGGTGGTCAGAGACCAGATCCGAGACAAGCTGCCCTACCCATTCGAGGACATGGGGGAGCAGAGCGTTAAGAACATCGCGCGGCCATTGCGGGTCTATGCGTGGCGCCCGGAGGCTATCGCTAATCTGCCGGCGCCGGACGTATTGCCGGTTTCGTCGATCTCCCAGCCCGCCGTTGCGCCACGTCTGTCGATCGTCGTGCTGCCCTTTACCAACCTCAGCAACGATCCCGAGCAGCAGTATTTTGCCGATGGCATTACCGACGATCTTACGACCGATCTGTCGCGCATCCCGCATATGTTTGTGATCTCTCGTAACACCGCGTTCACCTTCAAGGACAGGCCTGTAGGGGCGAAACAAATTGGCCGGGAGCTGGGCGTTCGCTATGTGCTGGAGGGAAGCGTCCGTCGCTCGGGCAACCGCACCCGGCTCAACGCTCAGCTGATCGACGCCGAGACTAATGCGCATTTGTGGGCCGAACGGTTTGATTGCGACACCCCTGATGTCTTCGCGCTGCAAAATGAGATCACAAGCCGGATAGCGATTGCGCTCGACACGGAGCTGGTTACCGCGGAGGTGGCTCGGACCACCGTAGCTCCCGATGCGCTGGATTATCTCCTTCGCGGACGCGCCGCATTCTCGAAACCGCCGACGCTCAGCAGTTTGGCAGAAGCGATTGACTGGATTGAGGGCGCGTTGGCACGCGATCCACGGTCGGCGGAGGCGCAGAGCTTATTGGCGTATGTGTATGCATTCCGTGTCCTTAACCAAATGACACACACGCGCGCTGCCGACATTGTCCACGCCGAGGCGCTGGTCGCGCAAGCCTTTGCTGCAGCGCCCCGCAGCCCACTCGTGCACCTTGCCAAAGGCCAAATATTCCGTGCACAGGGCCGATACGAGGAAGCCATTCCCGAATACGAGACGGTGATTGCGTACGATCGAAACGCGATCCTTGCAATAGCTGCCCTCGGCCATTGCAAACTCGCGACCGGGCCCCTATACGAATCAATCGCGCACCTGGAGCAAGCGATCCGCCTCAGTCCCCGCGATCCCCTAATCGGAATTTGGTATTACGCGATTGGGCGCGTGCATCTTCTGCAATCACGCACCGACGAGGCGGTCCGTTGGTTGGAGAAGGCGCGCCGCACCAATCCACAACAAACGCTCGCCCACGCCTTTCTTGCCGCCGCCTACGCGCTCAAGAACGAAACTGAACGCGCCAAGGTCGAGCTCGCCGAAGCGCGTTTGATTGCCGTCGACGATCGTTTTTCGACCATCGCTCGGTTAAAGACCTCTTGGTCCTACGCGGTGCCTGAGATCCGCACTTTGTACGAGGCCACTTTCTTCGCCGGTCTGCGCAAGGCCGGGATGCCGGAAGAATGAGCGCAACCCGCCGCCTTGCGGCAATCTTGGCGGCTGATGTCGCGGGCTACTCACGACTGATCGGAGCTGACGAGAGCGGCACTCTCCAAGCGCTCAAGGCGATCCGCGCCGAGCTGATTGATCCAAAGATCGCCACGCATAACGGCCGCCTCGTCAAGACAACCGGCGACGGCCTGCTTGTCGAGTTCGGCAGCGTAGTGGATGCGCTGCGCTGCGCAACCGAGATGCAAGCCGGTATGGCCGAGCGCAACACCATTGTGCCTGCGGATAAGCGCATCGCGTACCGCATTGGCATCAACATGGGCGACATCGTGGTCGAGGATGGCGACATCTTCGGCGATGGCGTGAACGTCGCTGCTCGACTGGAAGCCTTAGCCGAGCCCGGCGGGATTTGCGTGTCCGCGCGGGTCCAGGAGGATGCTGCGGGTAAGCTCGAGCTCGCTTTCGAGGACATGGGCGAGCGGGCGCTGAGGAACATTGCGCGGCCGGTAAGGGTCTACAAGATCGCGACCGGTCTCGGGTCTGCTAAAGAGCCAGAGACCCCCGCCCTACCTCTCCCCGACAAGCCATCGGTCGCGGTGCTGCCCTTTACCAATATGAGCGTCGATCCCGATCAGGAGTTCTTTGCCGACGGGATCGCCGAAGACATCATCACCGCACTGTCGCGCTATCCGTCGCTGTTCGTTATCGCCCGCAATTCCTCCTTCACCTACAAGGGCCGCGCCGTCGATGTGAGGAAAATCGGCCGCGAACTCGGCGTCCGTTATGTACTCGAAGGCAGCTTGCGCAAAGCCGGCAATCGCGTCCGCGTGACCACGCAATTGGTCGAGGCAGAGACCGGCAAGCATGTCTGGGCCGGGCGTTACGATCGCGCTCTCGCTGACATTTTCGCAGTGCAGGAAGAGATCGGAGAGGCGGTGACGGTCGCGATTGCTCCGGCCATTGCGGATGCCGAGCTGCATCGGGCCTTGCGCAAGCCGCCAGAAAGTCTTGACGCCTGGGTCGCCTACCAGCGCGGTCTATGGCATTACAGCAAGTTCACCGCAGACGACAATGTAGTTGCGGAAAACTGTTTCCGACGGGCCATCGATCTGGACCCCTACTTCGTCGGCGGATACTGGGGGCTCATCTGGGCTCAATCCGTGGCGGCCTCGATATTTCGGCGCCGCAATGTCATGGAAACGTTGGGGTCTGCGGAGAGTTTGGCTCGTCGGGCAGTAGCGCTCGATGGTCGAGACCCCGAGGCCCGTCTATCCCTTGGTCTAACGTTGGGTTTGTTGGGCGATTACGAAGGCGGTCTGGCCGAGATCGAGCACGCCCTTGCCACAAGCCCGAACTTTGCCATCGCCCACGCAGCTCTCGGCCATGTGTTGATCTGGTCGGGGCGGCCAAAGGAAGGGCTCGCGGCGCTCCAAACGTATTTCAGGCTTGACCCTCGAGACCCGACAGGCCCAGCGGCTTTGGTTCAGGTGGCGATAGGGCACTATCTCTGTCGCGAATACGACGCCGCAATTGACACGCTGAAGCAGGTAATCCGTTCATATCCTGATTTTCCGCTGTCCTATCGTTGGCTGGCTGCCGCTCTCGGCCAAGCCGGTCAAATTGAGGAAGCAAGGGAAGCATTGGAGAAGGCTATCGCAATCGCGCCAGCCTCGTCCGACAGTCACGTTCGCGGGCGCCGTCCCTGGTTTCGCCCGGAAGACCACGCCCACTTGATCGAAGGTTTGCGCAAGGCCGGAATGCCCGAGGAGTGAGCACCGCGCGTCTCGTCGTCCCTGACAGATCGCCGGAGAAGGCCGCGAGCTATCCCGGCCTGGAGATCATCGCCAACCTCGCCACAGTGCCGGAGGTCGAGCTTGCTGTCTTGATCAGACTAGCGGGGCGCATCCGAAGGGCGACGCCTAACGGGGCCAGTCGGGCCGGCCCGCTATTCTGTATCATCCCATTGCTCAGCATTGCGGCGAGCCGTCAGCCGATACCTTCTGGCCGTGATCTTTCCCGTATCTGCATCCCGTGAGCGAATGGTTATCTCGCCGGTGGGGCTCACTATGGATTTGGTCTTGCTCCAAATTCCTGGTCCGGAGCCGAACACGGTGAGAGCAATGTTTAGTCCGACAGCCATGGCGTTGCTGTCACCGGCCCCCCCTGGTAGGACGACCAAACCGGGATTGCGATGTTCAGGAAACCGGCTGTCGTCCAAGAAATCACGATCATGCGTCCACAGCATTCGCTTATGTCGCCACGCGTATGCAAATATCTCCTCGTCGCTACGGCCAGATAAGCCCACATCATTCGCAAAGATCGCGCTACATCCTCTCGATCTCAGATATGTCGCCACCTCTCCACCAAGGCTCTCGTCGATCAGCAAAGGCGTTCTTTTCTTAAAGAGATCGCTTATGTCCGTCGCATTGGGGATTGGACGCCAAACCATTCTCGGGAAGGGTAGCCATGTTAGCAAAGTTATTATTCTCTCAAACGTGGGCCGCCTCTACCATCCTGAGAACAAGACAGCAAGCTATTTCGTGGACGCGCGGGCACCCACCTCAAGATCTAGTGCTATGGCGGCCTGGGGTTGGGGCCAGCGCCTTTGCTTGCACCCGGCGCAAGATCGCGGCAACATGTCTGTGGCGCTAGCAACGCCATCGTGATCACAGGCGGGAACCGCCCCCGAGACAGGCGGCATTGTTATGCCCGGACTTAGGCCGGGAGTGCGGCGGATAAAAGACCCGAGAGGGGAAGAAGCCCGCGCGCCCTGTGACGCGTTGCTAGCTCCCGGCGCCCGTGCCGCTCGCGGGCAATGGCCCAGCAAGCCCGATCACAGGAACCCGAAATGACTTCTCCTTACCTGGAGCAACCCCTCCTCCCACTCACCGTGACGCTCCCGCTGCTACTCGAAAAGATCGAAGCGGAACTCGCCAACGAGAAGCTGCTAGCCGCGCAGAAGCACCACCTTCGCACGCGCGCCGATTTGATCCGGTCGCTGCTGGGACCGGGGCCGGTCACTTAGTCCGTCGCGACCATCAGAACCGACGCAGCAACGGCTTTTTCACCCTTAGGACGGGCGGCGCTGGGATGGTCTATCCACGATCCACGCCGCTCGTTCGCCAGCGTTGCGGCTCTTCCAGAACAGCTGAGAGGCCGGGCAAGCCAGGAGTGGAAGTGATGCCGCTGTGCTGGTGAGCCGGTAGCCGTGAGGGCCGATTGATCTCTCCCCGCAGTCGCGCCAGGAAGTCCGTCGCATAGTTCTCTGCTTCAGCCATCGAGCCAAAGCGCCGTAAGCTTTCGTAGTGCATCGGGCCAACGGTGAACGTTACGCGACCGTGCGGATCGGTCTTTGCTCGTGGGGGCTAACAAAGACATGCGCGGTGTGGCGGTGCTACCCTTGGGCAGGCGTTCCAGTGCGGCCCGATAGCGTAGCCGGTCCTCTTCCTTCATTGGTTCCGAGAACTCAGAGCGGAGCCCCACCACCATCATTGTTGCTGCAAACTCCGCGTCTTCGGGGGCGGTGAAATTCGGTCCCAGGGATTTCGCCAGCCGGGCGATCTCGTCACGCATTGGCCCACCGATCAGGGTTGCGCCAGGCTCCTTAAGCGCTCGGTATTAACTTTTCGTCAGGGGCGGCGGGCTTTTGCTACGGCGTTGACGAGCCCGCGGCGCTCAATCGAGCCAATACTCTGCGCCGTCCGCGAGGATCAGCGGATGGAGGATGACCCGGCAGATTTCGGCCCGGGTGGCATCATTCTCGGCCATGCACTCGAAGGCACGTTGAGCCACTTCCGCCTCCGAAGCCCGCGAGATGTAGGCGATCCGGGTGGGCGTTAGGCTCCTAAGATCACGAAAGAACTTCACGCTCCAGACTGGCAAAGGTGGGGCGGGCTCGTCGGGCATCGGATGCTCCTATCAGGGTTACGGCCCTATCGTTGAAGGCTGGGTGTCAGGAACACGTCAGCGCGGGCGCATCAGGCACTCCAATCGGCATCAGACGGACGGTTCGCTCCGCGCGCGATGTCCGCTTTAGGACTTGTTAGCCGCGATCTCCGAACCTCGCCGTTTAGGTTCCTCTCGGAGACAGAATGCGCGCCTTGATCCTTGCCTTTGCCATCGGTCTGGCCTTTGCCGCATTGGCACAGGCGGCCCCGCTCGCACCCAAGTCGGCCTCGATCGAGCCTGGTGCCCCACCGTCGTTCGAGCTGGTACGCGATGGGTGTGGACGCGGTTGGCACCGGGCCCACTGGCGCGACCAATGGGGCGATTGGCGCTGGGGCCACTGTATCCCAAACGGGAGTCCCCACGACGCTTGGACTGCAGGTTGGAGCCATCCCGACCCTGATTGGCGCGCGGAACCGCCTCGGTGAGGTTGGAGGTACCAATAAAAACGACAAGCGGACCAAGCCCGCAACGCCTTAGCTGCAATTGGCGCTTACAGTTTATGAGCCGGAACCATACCAACCTTGGTAGGCGCCGCCCCAATCACCGTAAGGACGCCAAACTCCATAGGAGTCTTGCCCCGCGCCGTAACGGCCCCATCCGCCATAATAGTGATTAGGGGCGCAATGCGGGGGAACCCATCCGCCTCTCCACCGGCTCCAATGGCCAGGCACCGGGTGCCAACCCCAACCGCAGCCGCCCCAAACGTGGACGATACCGCTTGCTGGAACGAGTTGCTTCATGCTCGACCCCGACGGAGCGGCGTGTCCCGCTATCGAGGCGGCTAAAGCGAACATCCCACCCACTATCAATCCGAGAACGCGCATTTTGCCTCCTCTGAGCTCTCACACTCAGCGGATAACGGTCAGGGGAGCGCCAGCACGCCAAAGTACCAAAAATGACACACTAGGTTGCATCGTAATTAACGGTTCCTTCGGAATGTAGGTCTATCGCGCGACGTTTATGACCCCGACATGCCCGAGCGGCATCACAAAGTAAGCATTGGAGAATAGCGCGATGATTGAACCCCGGATTACCCCCTGCGTGGTTGCCGTGGGGCTCATATTCGGTCTATCGGCTTGCACCAATCCATACGACCCGGTTCAGAGAACGATTGGGGGCGGCCTGATCGGCGCCGGCAGCGGGGCTGCGATCGGGGCTGCCGCGGCCGGTGGGCACGGTGCAGCCCTTGGCGCCGCGGTCGGCGGAGCGGTTGGCGCGGTGGGCGGCCTTATCACCACGCCACCACCCCGGTATGGCTACTGAGCCTCGCAAACTTTCGGGCCGGTAACAGGTCGCCAGGATGCCTCTCTGGCCGAGGCGGCGGCGGGCAGAACGAGGCAGACGGCCAGCGCGGCACAAATCGGGAAAGCGAGTGCCACACCGGCGCCGACCCTTGCACGGGAACGTCAGCACGGCATCATCGTCCCGGTCAGTGCATCGGCCCGAGCGGTGTCGTGTTCGCGAGTTGCCTGACTGCACCCATGACCCGACGCCAGACCGCCACGCCCGCAGCATCACCGTCCTCCCAGAGCTGTTAAGGCACAAGGAAGGGCAGGCGGCGCCGGAGCCCGGCAGCGGTCTCGCCCGCGCTCGCTTCGGCTTCAGCCAGAGCCGCTTCGAGACTGGGCAAGAACCAAACATTACCCTGCTCCCGAACGCTGGCCGAGATGCGACGCGGTCTCGCCACAACCCCGAAGCGGTCGCGACCTGCAGCCAAGCGTTGGCCGATATCGTGTCTCGATACGATCTCCCAGCCTGGTGGGCCGGCTGGGTAACATTTCTGCAAGGCTGGGCGAAGTGGTCCGACGGTGCCGGCGAGTCGAGCACCGAACAAGCCCCAGTAACGCCGCAAACATGAGCGCATGAGCCGTTGTCGGAGCATGGGCTGCCGACCCGGAGTCGGTGATGGCGCGTTCGGCAAGCCGGCCGAGCCTCGTCGACTCTCCCAAGCCCCCACAGCGCGAGGGCATCATAGGGGTTTGCGGGGATTGTCCTCGGCTGAGAGTCTCTGATGGTTCGCAGACTCTCTGCTGGAGGAAGCCGGATTCGAACCATCAGTCCCGCGTGACACGAGCGAGATTTCAGACCGCCTCATTTCCCCGCTGCGGATTTCTCTTCGCAAGAAATAGTCGGGGCGAAACGTAACCGCCACGGACAAGGACGCCCGGTGTCTCCCGGGGGACCGGGAGTTCGAAGCCGGTTCGCTCCAGCAGAGAGTCGTGTCGCAACCGTGCTGGAGGCCGACCGGCGGAAAGCGGTGCCACCGAACACCCGCAGCGTCCGCGTCGCGAGCTTGGCGATGATCTCCAGCTCTGGATCGCTGGCGGGATTGGAATTCACTTCGAGCCGGTCGTCGCTTGGCGCAAAATTTCTGCCACTTCCGGATGGTGGGACGCCACAGCGACTTGTTCTGGCGTCTGCCCATATTTGTTTCTCAGGGTGAGACTGGCTCCATTGGTAATGAGTAGAGTGGCAGCTTCTTTGGATCCAGCTTCTCCTGCATGATGTAATGGCGTAAAACCAGTCCGATTTGCTTCATTTATATTTGCCCCTGCATCAAGCAATGCTCTAATCATGGCCGTGTCGTTTCTGATTGCCGCATAGTTAAGCGGCCGTCGCCCGTTGGGTCCAGCTATATTCGCGCGGGTATCCAGTGCATTTACATCAGCCCCCGCCCTGATCGAGACTATCGCTTCGGCGACGTTACCTGCAATAACCGCATCCCATAAGGCACTCTGTTGTTGTGGGATAACCGGTGAAGCTTTAGGTGGGGTAGACGGGGTGGGCCGAACGTTTTCTGCCGCCGAACTAACCGATGCGGGGGGATATTGAGGAGATCGCGTCGCCGGCCAAACCCACCAGGCGACAGCGGCAATCGCGAGGGCTATCGCCCCGACCGCCACGATCATAGGGGCGATACGTGGCCGCTGCGACACGAAGCCTGACACACTTGTCGCCGGCAGTTCGGCCACTGCTTCCGGGCGCAACGTAAAAACCCGCACCGACCGAGCGATATTCTTGACGCTTTGTTCCCCCTTGTCCTCGAAAGGGTAGGGCAGCTTATCTCTGATCTGGTCTCGCACCACTCGCGAGATGCAGATCCCGCCGGGCTCCGCCAGGGCCTCCAGGCGCGCCGCTACGTTGACCCCATCACCATAGATGTCGTCCTCTTCCGCGATCACGTCACCGAGGTTGATCCCAATTCGGAAGGTGATGCGCTTGTCCTCAACCGTCTCCGCGTTGCGGTCAGCCATCGCCCGCTGCATTTCGACTGCAGAGCGCACCGCATCCACTACGCTAGAGAACTCTGCGAGCAATCCGTCGCCCGTATTCTTTACGATGCGCCCTCGATGCTCCTTGATCTTTGGATCGACGAGATCGCGAAGATGCCTTCTCAGGCGTTCGTGCGTCCCCTCCTCGTCCGCCCCCATCAGCCGCGAGTAGCCCGCGACATCGGCGGCGAGGATGGCGGCAAGACGGCGGGTCTGGGCCATGGTTGGGCTAGCCGCCCGTTCAAAGGTTCGGCTCCCTTAACTATAGCATAAATCGCGGATCACGACATGTAGCCGGGAAAGGGCCGGCCCACCGCGTCGTGGTCGCGCTGCTGCTAGTCAGGTGAAGTTTGTAGAGGAGCAGAGGCTTCAGGGAGCCGCGACTTTGGCCGACAGCGTCCGCGGGACCCCGCTGAGATAGACTCAGCCAACCGCAGTAAGTAGGAGCGAGCTCGCAGAAATGAATATGGCTCGCGCAGACCCGCGCCGATCGACCGGAGGAAGATCTAACTGCAAAACCGGCCCCAGGGGTAGGGCTTATTATCGCTTTGCTTCTGTCGCTCGGGCTCTGGGGCGCGATATGGCTCGCGGCCTCCGGAGGATCTGATCCGCCTCAACCACGATCTGGTCGCCGCCATTCATGCGGGTCTGCAACAGGTCGGGCGGTTCGAACACTCCCTCATCAAGAGGAACCGAAAGTTCGTTAACTCTCCGCTGGAGCAAGCAGGATTCGAACCGCTAGTCCCCCCTGGTGTTTCAGTGAGTGAAACCGGCCGGGCCTTACCTGAGCGGCTAAGCCGAGCACGGCAAGCGTGTCCGGCGGGTGGTTCCGGCGGCGCGTGGGGTAATCTGTGACGAACGAGGTGCGTACTGACCCTCTTTTCGACACGCCAGGGCCGGGCTGGAGGATGCGGTACGATGTTGCATTCCTCACGGATCGGCTCAGGTGAAGCCAAGCGGTGGGGCGGGAATGGAGAAACGAAATCCGGCGGGCCGCTCCCACCCGGCCAGCATCGGCAATCATCGGCTTGGCCCGCGGTATTCGGCGCCGAGTTTTTCGAGCTCTGGCCGCATCGTCACAAGCCGGCGCTCGAGGATACTGACGATCTGACCGCCGATCTCGGCCGCCATGAAGGTGGTTCGGTTTATAAGCCCACGCCTGCTATAGATTTGATCCTGCGTGCCGACGATGACTTCATCGGCATTGCGATACACCGCGATAAGGCGCTCGGTTTCCTCAAACTGTTGCATCAGTTCGTCGACTGTCATGGCTTAGGTTTCCATTGGCGGCCGTCTCCGGGCTGCGCTGGCCTCGGCGGTGCGTAGACCTTGGGTGGTGACCGGGGCTCGCGGAGTGGCTGCGGCTCCAGCTTCGCGAGGCTCGCCCGGAGTGGATAGTCGCGGCGACATCGGAAAGCGGTTGGTATCGAGCGCGTGCTTCGCCAGCCACGCCAGCGCGGCATGCTCATCGTCGGCGAGGTCAAGATTCGGCATTCTGGAGATATGGGATCAAGGTCACGACGGGCGGCGCTATACCATGGGTTTCCAGAGCAGACTGTAGCCCGCGCCACTGTTACCACATTGTTGCAGCGAGGTTACAGCGGTCAACGAAATGTCCGCGAGTGCACCGGGGAGACCTGACGAACTTTACAAAAAGGAGCACGCTACCGCTGCCCCGAGCGCGCCCGCATTAGCTGGGGGAAAGCCATAGCGGGGTCGGGGGTCCGGGGACGGACTTTTGCGCTCGGGGCGGTTACATAGATGCGCTTTTCCCGGGCAAGTTCAATTGGGAGCTGTCGGCTCAGCGTTGCTCGACGCCGAGATCGAAGTAGCTCGCTTTTGCCGCTCGTCTATAGGCGACCTTACGCCTACGCTACCTGCTTGCGGCACAGCCCTTCCTAGTGCTCCAGCGCACTGGAGGTATAGCTGGGAAAATACAGGGAATTCATCCGATTCTGGACTTGGTGATGCCAAATTGCCGGCGAAAAAGCTCAAAGGGTCAACGACTTACCACCTAATTCCCTACGCCACGGAACAGGTAATTAATTTGACCGTATCAGGGATTTAAATCAGCTCATCAGGGAAGCTTTCCGCCGGATCAGGAAACGCCACGGCTCACACCACCTGGGCGCCTCCCGAGAAGCACCCGGATAGCTCTTCGGTCAGCGCGTCGGGTAGTGGGTCGTCAGCTTTTTTCCGGCCTTCTCGACAGGCTCGGCGTCGATCAGGACGAAGGCGAAGACCGCGGGCTCCGAGCCCTTGGCGACCCAGGCGTGCATCGTGCCGCGCTGCACGCAGATGTCGCCCGCCTTCATCGGCACCGTGCGGCCGTCGTCGAGTTCGAGGTCACATTCACCCTTGAGGCAGATTGCGTAGTCGAGGGTCTCGGTGCGGTGCATGAACTTCGCCCCGCCCGGTGCGAACTCGACCACCCGACACACGCTGCCCTGGCCCGAGCCGACGTAATTGTGGCGGACGACAAAGCCCTTGCGCTGCAGCTCGGCGGCCGCATCCGAGTTGTCGATCGGCATCTTGTCGGTCGACCAGACGTCGACGCGCGAGATGCCGGCCCGCCCCGCCGCGCCGATGCCGGCAAGGCGCTCGTCGGTCGCGACGACGGCCTTGCCTTGCGAATCATGTCCGGTGACGATGCGGCGTACTTCGAGTGCCATGGCTTTCCTCCTTGATGAATTTATAGGTCTCGGTCGCGTCGCCTTTGACAGGGACGACCGGGATCACATTCGACCATCCTGTCAACTTGTCATAGGACAACAATCCAGGTTGCCCGCGCTATGGTTTTGACCATCTCCTGATATCCACCACGGACTCAGCTAATCACTGGGATTAGTCTAGAAGTAGCCAGAGCTTGGGCACTCGCCTCCCCGCCACATTCGCGAGGAAGAGCCTCGGACCCACTCCGTAATTAGCCTCGATGAAAGAATAGAGAATGAGGGGAACTCTTTGGGGGCTGGAGCATCTAGAGTATGACCGCCGCAGGAGGCGTGGATGGACCGAGTTGCTCGGGATCTGCTCACCCCGAAAGCCGATCTTTCCTCACACAGTATACGGCGCGCCAGCGTCGAATACTGGCTGCCAAGCAGCGCCTCTTGTGAAAGCGGGACCGAGATTTCGAATCTGTTTCGCTCCGCCAAAGAGTCTCTTTCTGCGGGTCAATTTTGCGATGGCAGGCGCAAAGCGCCGCTTTTCGTCCCAAGGTCTCCCTTGGGTCGGCCTTGGGTAGTGACCCACGGCAGCCTGAGCGTGCCGAAGGTCGAGGTCGACCAATGCTCGTGCGAGGCTCGCTTGCGGCTTGAGCAGTTCGAAAGGCTGCCAAGCCCACGGCCCCCGCCGGTTCGAAAGGGGTTCGCGCAGGGTCTGTTCTATTCCAGCCTTCGGCCGTGAAGGGGAGAGCCTGCCCGCGCCGCTTCCAAGACCAGCCGTTCAGTGAACGAAGCGGCGTGGGATTGCGCCCTTCCTGCAGCGGACGCCTGGATCAACTAATTTGTCGCCATGGGCGCCACGGCCGATGAGGGTATCACATGCCGATAACCACCGACATATTGGACCGTCGCGCCACCCGGTTTGTGCTCTGGAGCCCGCGACCACAGAACACGACGCCAAATCTCGTGATAGGGCGCCTCAATCTTGGCAACCCGCCGACCGTCGAGGGCATCCGACATGTCGCACTCGTGCCCGCTAGAGATGCGGCCGGATTGTTCGAGGTTACTGCTGCGAGCTGTGGACTCGATGACAACGCGGTATACCACTACTGGTTTGAGGTCGATGACAGTCGATCGGCTCTGCATCCCCCGGCCCGAGTCGTCGTGACGGACCCCTTTGCATCCTGCGTGGATTGGCGGGTAGTTCCCCCGGGAGCCACCGATAACACACAACCTGCCTCGGTGATCCGTTATGCTGGCCAGGGCGAGCTCGCCGACTGCGACCCAGGCGGCGAATCCGCAGTGTTTGAGGCGCTGGACGCGCCCGACAAGCTTTCCCCAAATAATCAGCTTGTTATCTACGAACTGCCGACGGCCTGGACGCAGAGCCGCTCGCTCAACGAGCCCGAACGTGCCGTGGCGACTTTCCTTGATGCAGCAGCCCTCGTTGACGAACGGATCGGCGGTGCCAACTTCACCGACCTATCGCTGTTGGACGCAGGCGAGGCTTACCTGGCCGACTTGGGTGTCAACGCGCTGGAGTTGCTCCCGCCAGCCGACAGCTTTTTCAAACGAGAGTGGGGCTACGACACGTCCCACTACCTGTCCCCCGATTGCGATCTCGGTTACCCCGAGGGGAACCTCTCACCGACTGCCAACCAGGACCTGGCCCGTCTCGTCGACGCTTGCCACCGGAAGGGCATCCGGTTCTTCATTGACGCCGTTATGGCCTTCGCCAAACAGGAGCCCTACAACCACATCGACGCGCAGGACTTCTGCATCGATGATCCGGCGGCTGACCCGAACGACCCCGATGCATTGACCTCGGGGCGGGCGGACGGCTCCCGCACGCTGCGTAACGGCTTCGGCAGCACCCTGTGGCGGTACGCCAAACCGGTTACGACTTACGACCCAATCTCCGGTCACGCTCAGTCCGTATTCCCGGCTCGCCAGCTGATGCTGACCTATTTGACGCGATGGATGCGAGATTTCCGAGTCGATGGGACTAGAATGGACAGCGTCGAGAACGTGGCCAACTGGGATTTCGTTCAAGCCTTCAAGGACCTCGGGCGGACACTCTGGCGGCAGCGCTGGACCGCTGCTGGTCTAGACCCAGCCGTCGGTGCAGACGCCCGCTTCCTCGTCGTCGGCGAGGAACTGAGTCTCCCGCCTGCGTTGCTTCGCCAGAACCGGCTTGACGGGCTGTGGAACGACGACTTTCAAACCCGCATCCGTGCAGCGATCCTGGGCGAGAGCGCAAGCGGTGACAATTTCGAATGGACCGTGCGGAAGGCGATCGACTGCCGTCTCGGCGGCGTGTTCACCGACGGCGCTCAGGCCGTGAACTACGTTACAAGTCACGACGTCGAAGGAAACGAACGACTCTTCACGATGCTCTTGAAGAGCGGGATGCCCGACGACCAAATCGAGAAGCGGATCAAGCTGGCGTTCGTTTGCCTGATGACTGCAGTGGGGATTCCAATGTTTCTTGCCGGGGAGGAGTTTGCTGACCAACATGACTTTTTTGATCAAAACGGGAAGGTAACCCAGCGCGCCGGTAAGCAGGTGGATCCGGTAAACTTCGGCCGGCTGACTGCAGCTCCCAGCACAGACAAGCAGGGCAACCCCGATGGTTATTATGCCCTGATGCGTCGGCGGATCCACGCCTACGTGAAGACTCTTATACAGCTGCGAACCACCGCGCCAGCTCTGGCCGTCAATGACACCGATTTTATCTGGGCCGACTTTGGAGCGGGCAAGCGGGTAATAGTGTGGCGCCGGGGCGGTGCTAACGCTTCGGTGCCGGTGATCGTGCTGGCGAACTTCTCGGACTTTGCGTCTGCGCCCGGCACGGACTACGTCATCCCGACATGGCCCGGGCCGGCACCGGCGGGCAAGAAGTGGATCGAAGTCACACAGCGGCGCGATGTAGACCCGGGGTCTGTTGGACGCGAGCCGATTTTCGCATGGGAGGCGAAAGTGTACACCTACTCCGATGTCGCGGGGTGAGGCGAGCGCGCAGTGACGACTATCGGATTGAGGCCGAGCACTAAAAACGCCCGCCGATCTGGGAGCTTTTCGCGACGCGCCCGCTCCGATGGCGACCAAGCTCGCTTGCTCCGCAGCGCGCGGCGATCGTGCCGACGTCAGTAACCGCACGGCGCTGCATTGACCCAAGGTGCCGCGCATGCGCCTCGCCTTCTTTCCAGTTTATCGGGAAGGCTGCAGTGGCCGTGTGCCCTTTGGTTCATAAATTTTGTGCTGATTGCCCTCTTCCGTCCACAGGCTTCTCGAATCGAGCACTCATACAATTTCGAATACACGCGCCCACTCGTCGATCATGGTGTCGTGGCCGGGCGTCACCTGCACAACGACTTCGTTATAGCCTGCCTCCTTGAGGTGGCGGATTCGGCCGCGCAGTTCGGGCACGATGCCATTGCATCAGCGCTCGGATCAGATCGGCTGTGACGAAGCGGCCCTCTTCCGGCCGCACGAACATCAGATGCCCTTTGTGCAGCGTCTGATACCGCGCGTCCGGCCCCCGAATCATGCCGGAGCCGAGATATTTCTCGATCCCCTCGACCGTCGTCGGCGCAGTCACCTTCAGAAAGGAGGCTCTGAATTGCACGCCATGCGTGTAGTCATTCACCCACGTCCCGCTCGCGTCTGGACAAACTCGCTGGCCACTGCCGCGTGATACCAGGGTTCAAGGTAGCTCTTCTGCGTATTGTGGGCGCCTGCCCAAAGCGAGGGTAAAAAAAGGACCAAAAGTCCGGCCAGCGCATGGGGCCAGCTATCGTCTAGATCTAGATTATTATTGGGATACTTGGACCAGCCGGCCACAAAGAGGGTCCGCGTGAGATATTGCGGGCCCTGTCGGCACAGCCGCCGGACAGCAATGAGGTAGGCGACCGGTCGCTGGCGCGGATGTGCGGGGAAACTAGCTCACCCGCCGACCGCAACGAAGTCGTACACGCCGACGCCTTGCACGATGAGAAACTTGCACGCGCCATCGGCCTCGCCATGCACCTGATGCGCGGTCTTAGGCGGCACCGCACAGCGCTAGCCCGGCAGGAGACGATAGACGTGGCGCGGTGCCCGTGTCTCGACCACCATCGGCCCCTCAAGACAAACGAAGCTGTCGCTGATGTCAGTGTGGTAATGCCACGGCACGCACTGGCCGGCCGCAAGGGTCAGCACCTGCACGCGCAGATCCGCACCCTCGGCGACCAGCTCGTGGCCGGCGCCCGGAAGCTTCGCCCGGATGTCGCGCAGTATCCGAATTCGCGGTGACAGCGGATAGCGGTCGTCGTCGATCACTCGGTTCAGGAGGCTGAGGAGCGCCGCCGCTTCCTCGTCGGTCAGGTCGAGCTTCATGCTGTCATCGACGGCAGGCTTTGGGCTCCCATCGATCCTTAGCCCTCGCGTTCTGATCGACTTGGCGAAGGGTTAGATCATGTTCGTCTGGCATCCGCTCGGTATGCCAAGACTCGCTTGATCAATCGTTAGCTGCACCAACGGGCTGCGGGTCTCGACGGGGCGTAGACTGCTGCCAAGAACGTCGGCCGTCCGGGCACGCAGATCTAGACAGATCGTGAAAAGATAAAAATTATCCGCGGTTTATTTGAACCCAGGCAAGCATGTTTGCGTGCGTTGGAACCCAGCGGTTGTCGGAGGGTCCGCGAGGATTTCGACACCCGCCACCCCTATCCGTCAATTCACAACGAAATTGTCCAGCTGAATGACTCATGGCGGACGGATACCCCTCTTGAGCCTGACGTGCTATTCGGATTGCGCAAATGCAGTTTTTACCAAACGGCCCAGATATTCCTAGCGACCTGATCGCCGCCCAAGAGAAGGGCGAGGCCATATTCATTTGCGGGGCTGGGGTTTCGCGCACAGTGGGGTTACCGCTGTTTCGAGGGCTGGTCGAGGGCATCTATCACGAGTTGGGGGAAGACTGGAGGCTCCACGCTGCAGAGCGCGACGGCATGCGATCTCGTCAATACGATCGCGTCTTGAGAAGCCTCGAACGGCGCCTAGCCGCCGCGGATTTACCTCGTGCCCGGGGCATGCGCGGCCGAATTCGCGCAGCGGTGCGTGCGAAGCTCGCGCCTCCGGCCGAAGCGGACCTAGCGAACCATTTAGCGTTGCTCAAGCTCTCTCGCGACGACGAAGACCGATCTCGTCTGCTCACGACCAACTTCGACACCCTTTTCGAGCGGGCCTGGTGGGATGCGCATCATAAGCGCATTGCCAGTCACGCCGGACCGGCGATGCCGCAACCCAAGGTCGACCGCTTTTCCGGCGTCCTGCATCTCCATGGGAGGCTCGCCGATGACCATCCTGAGCTGCGTTGGGATGACACACCTCTGATTTTAACGAGTTCGGAATTCGGCGAAGCTTATTTACGATCCGGGTGGGCGAGCCGCTACGTGTACGATGTAGTCCGCGTCTGCACAGTGGTGATCGTCGGCTATGAGGCTGAAGACCCACCGATGCGGTACCTGCTTGAGGCGTTGGCGGCGGACCGCGAGCGTTATCCGGATCTGCATACCGTATACGCGCTCGCGCCGGCGAAGACTGACCGCTACGAGCATCAACGGGCTTTGTGGCAAGCCAAGGGGGTCGAGCCGATCCTTTACACACCCTCTAGCAATCGCAACCACTCGTCTCTGTACGACACGCTTCGCGAGTGGCGGCGGTATGCTGATGATCCCACCGCCTGGCGGCGAGAACGTCTTCGCGCGGTCGTGAGCCAGAAGCCAGACGACCTTGGCGAACACGTAATCGCCGAGGCGGTTACGCTGCTTGGCCACGGTGACGCGTCACAGCTCCTCGGCGAGCTGTCCCCAGATCCGGCGTGGCTTACGGAACTCCTAAAGCGGCGGGTATTTGATCGAGAGCGCACATGCCCTGGCCCGTGGATCGCCTCTCGGATCGACGATGCAGAAATGATCCGTGCATGCGCCGGGCTACGTCGGCTTGATGATCAGTCCCGCTGGGTTATCGAGAGAGCCATTGTGGCTCCGGGAGCAAAACTTTCGGCAGTGAGGAGAAAGGCATGGCGGCTGATATTGCGGGCCAGGGCCGCGGAGCGGCAGTCAAGCTTCCATGCGGCATGGTTCAATGCTTTGCAGCGGATAAAGGCGCAGGAGGTCGATTACGAGGCCAGGCAGTTGGTAGCGGAGGCTGTCAAGCCCGTTATCGAAATAACCAAGCGTATCCAATGGCCGGGGATGAGCGAGAGCGAGACCGAAAATGATCTCGAAACGATTAACGGTCTTGTCCACGTCGATTTTCGTTCTGACAATTATCCTCGCGCAGAGGAAGAGGTACTTGCTGCGTGGCCTCAGGACCTCGACCAGGAGGTCGCGCTTTTTCGAACGCTGAACCGCACGCTCACCGAGGCGTTGGAAGAAGCTGGAGACGCCGGCTTCCTCGTCGGATGGGATCGAGCGAGTGGCGATGTGGCTTCCGTGGCCCGGCACCCGCAGAATGCCCACCATATGGGGTTCTATTCCATTACCCGTGTGTTGGCAGACCTCTGGGCGCGAATTGCGGAGAAGAATCCGGATCAAGCGCGAGCGCTCGTTGTCGGCTGGGCGAAAACTTCGTTCCTGCTCTCAAATCGCCTGTACGTATATGCCCTCGCCTCGCGAGAGGTTTTTTCGGCGCACGAAGCCGCCCAAATAGTGCGATCGCTCGATGATAGATCCTTCTGGGCAGGGGGTGCGCGAGTCGAAGTTATGCGCCTCCTAACATCGCGCTGGGCGGAATTCGATGACGATGACCGAGGCGCCGTCGAGGTGCGGATTTGCAATGGTGTACCGCGTGAGATGTTCCCAGCTGATCGGTTCGACGATGAAGGGTGGGAATCCTTTAATGACGGCGAGGTGTTCAAACGGTTGAAGCGCGTCGATGCTTCTGGCGGCGTTTTGTCGGCGGATAGTGTCGCCAAACTCGATTTGATTTCCCAAAGACACCCGCAATGGGTCGCGGGGTCCGGTGATCGCTCCGACTTCCAAATATGGCACGGGGAGGTGCAAAGCGGACCTAGCGGCGATCCGGAACTCCTATCGGGGATTGCCGACGATCACCTCGTGCAGGAAGCAATGCGGCTCCAAACGGAGCAGTATTTTGCACAAAGCGATCTGTGGAGCGTCTTCTGCCAAGCCGATCCGGATCGTGCACTCCGCGGCCTTCGCGCCAGGGCGGAAACGGGGGATTGGGATAATCAGGCCTGGGAAGGCTTATTGTGGGCTGCCCACCAGAACGGTGAGGTGCAATTTCAGCAGGAACTGGCCGCCGCACTACTTAAGGCTCCCAATGTAGCCGTTAAACCATTCCTGGCAGCGGCCGTGGCGTGGCTGCAGCAGCGGCGCGAGGTGTTGTGGGGTTCTAATCAGGCCGGCAGACGAAGATACTTCATGCTATGGGATAAGCTGGCCGATCTCGCGTACTCTGGCGACGAGAACAACAACGGTCCAGAACAAAGCGAGGAGGACCTCGTCAACGCTTCATTGAGTGCACAAGGTGGCAAGCTAGCCTGGACACTCTATGACAGTCTTGTCGCGAGTGAGCCTAAACAGGGTTGTGGTCTCGATCGTGAGCTAGTTCCGCGATTCACCCGAGTTGCTGATGCTAAAGGCAAGCCAGGGCTGTTGGCGCGCGTTTTCTTGGCCCAATACCTCGCTTACCTGGACTGGGTTGACCCTGGGTGGACCGCCGAAAAACTCCTCCCGCGCTTCGTGTGGACTGATCCGGATGCTGCCGCCCTTTGGCAGGCCCGCGCCTTCGGCCACATTGGTTCAGCTAGCCTCTTCGACTCGCTTAAGCCCGCCTTTCTGGAATCTTTCGCGAGACAGGACCTCCCGGTAAAGGAGTCGGAGGGGCTCGTGGGACACCTGTTGCAAGCGGCGCTATGGGACCGGCAGGGCGAAGGCGGTTACAATCTTAAGTCCGCCGAGACGAAGAAGGCGCTCGCAGTAGCGCGACCAGAAGTACGTCATCATGCTGCCGGGCACCTTTGGCATTGGGCGGCCGAGGCTCCTCCTGCTGAACGCGCGGAGCGCTGGCTAACCGACTTGGGCCCTCTCTTTCGAGAGATTTGGCCTCTAGACGCGGCGCTACGCGAAGAAGGGTCGTCGAGAAATCTCGTGATGATGGCATTCCAGGTCGATACCGCCTTCCCGGACGCGGTGGACGCAATTGAAGACTTGATTGTGCCTTACGAGCTTCACATGCTGGCTCACTCGCTTCTGCTTCAGCATGAGCATGCTGCGCTCGTCGCCCGGTACCCCAGAGCTTTTCTTCGACTGACCAACGCCCTTATCGATCCGGCACGTTATACTGTGCCGAGCGATCTGGGACAACTGCTGCAGCAGTGCGCTGATGCCGATCCTGGCTGCATAAGCGAACCGACCTACGTCCGTCTTCGCGGATTAAGCCGCCGCGCCGCAAGCTAGCGACCTTTACAGTGATCAACGAACAATTGAAAGCACCCCAGTCGCGCGAACTGGGAAGGTACCCTCGATCTGATCACCTTATCGAGCAACGGGAACTATTGGTCAATGAGCGGGCGGCCCGCCGCTTAGTAAGACTACGTCAAACGCCCGTTTGGTAGTGATACAGATCTCAACTGTGAGGCCCGGGCCCCTTTCTAGATCCCGAATTTTTCGGGATGGCCGTCGGATCGTTCGCTCGGTCTGCCATCGACACACTTGCTGCGCTCCGCGAAGCCGCCTTCCCGCACACCGCCCGGTCGGCCTCGGTCAGCGCGTCGAAAATTTTACAGAAAGTCCGACCGGCCGTGAATCCTGACGAAAATGCAATCGGGTCGGAATCATCGAGTGACTCTTCGCTGGAGGGAGGTGGATTCGAACCATTGGTCCCGCGAAGGCGGCCATCGTGTGAATCAGCGTCGAACCAGGATCCCGGAGGATTTCTGTGCTATCACTTTGATCCGTCACTCAGAATCACTGCGCGGTAGGTCCCCGTTTGGCGGCGATCGGGTCCCCACCTCGGACGCGAATTTGCAAGCCAGCTGAAATACCTGGGTTGAGCGCAGGGGTCAGCGTGGTTTGCCGCGGGAAAGGAGCTCGCGGATCGAGCTCAGATAGGTGGCATTAGGACGCGAGCGCTCCGGCCTCCGCTCGGCGTCGAGCCGTGCCCACAAGCGAAAACGCGGCGACTTGGTGGCATGGCCACCCTGTCGTGCTTCCGGCTGCCCATTCCACC
>Ga0310914_10000321_pt1 | contig 26718 bp, 19 predicted proteins | sample GREbulkMGAN108_FD_203450 | JGI IMG/M metagenome (GOLD analysis project Ga0310914, IMG submission 203450) | Lab enrichment of tropical soil microbial communities from Luquillo Experimental Forest, Puerto Rico - GRE.bulkMG.AN108 | ecosystem: Environmental > Terrestrial > Soil > Tropical forest >... | reverse complement strand
AGCGCCCGCAAGGTCAGCTCGTGCGCGGCTTCCGGTGGCAGCCTGCCCAGGGCGGGCCGGATCAGCGGATATAGGCCTGGCATCGACGCCGATAATAAGCCCGTGTTCCCTCGGGAACCGCTCACTCCCTTTTGGTTTAGATCGTCAAGGAATTCGGATGCAGGCCTGACACCGGTGACCAACAGACAATCGCGGGCGCGGGTGCAGGCGACGTACAACAAGTGGCGCTCGGTGTTGTAAACGTCTTCGAGATCGGCATCGTCGGCGACCGCCTCGATGCGTTCCTGCAGCGGCAACACCTCGTCGTCGCATGCCATGACCGCGACGGCGCGGAATTCGAGGCCCTTCGCCAGATGCATCGTGCCGATCGAGAGGCGACCCGGTGTGGTCTCCACCTTGTCGCTCAGCTCGACCACCGGCACGCCGCTCTGCTTCGCTGCGGTCCGCGCGCGTCTGAGCTGCGCCGAGGAGCGAACGAAAATACCGATCTCGTGCGCCTCCATCCCTTCGGCGATGCGATCGGTGACCCACCGTCCGACCGCCTCGGCCTCTTCGTCCGAATCGGCGAGGATCTCGATCGTCGGGGCTGGGCCATTGAACACGGACACGGTGCCGCGGCGGTTCTCGGCATTGCCGTCGACGTCGGCGATAGAGGACGGCAACAGTCGGTCGGCTTGCGCGCGGATCTGGTGCGACGTGCGGTAGTTGATGCGCAACGTGTGCGATCGGCCGCGGACATCAACGCCGAGCGAGAGCCACGAAAACGGCTGCTGAAAGATGCGCTGTCCGAGATCCCCGGCAAAGAACAGGCCGTCCGGGCGGGTGCCAACGAGCGCGGCGAGAAACCGCAGTTCGGCAACTCCGACATCCTGCGCTTCATCGACTACGGCGAAATCGAACGGCCGGTTACCTCCGGCCGCGATATTCTCGGCGACCCGCCCGAACAGATCGGCCCGGGTCACGAGGTGCCGTTCGGCGAGCCCGTCGCGCACCCGCTCGAAAATCGACCACAGGATCTCGCGTTGCGCTCCGCCGATGCGGGTCTTGCGGCCGAGCCGGGCCAGGTTGCGGTAATCCTCCCACCGCTTGATCTGCCAGGCATCGACGACCTCACGCCATTCGCCGGCCAGAAACCGCGGCGTGAAACGGTACCCCTGAACTTCGGCCGCGGCCTGCCGAAGCAGCGCGTCGATCAGCGACGGCGGTGCCAGGTTCGGCTGGCCGAAAGCGGCGGTAAAGAGCTCGTAGCCGACGCCGGTGATCGGATGCACGGCGATACGCCCGCCGATGTCGGGCTTGTTTCCGACCAGGTATTTGAGCCTCGTCTTGAGCGCATTGGAGAGCGGCTTCGAGAACGTGGTCAGCAGGACCTGCGCTTGCGCGTGGCGCCGCGTCAGCGCGACGGCGCGGTGAAGCGCGACGATCGTCTTGCCGGTGCCGGCGGAACCCGATATCCGCGCCGGGCCGCTGTAGGTGCGCTCGACCAGGCGGCGCTGCGCCGGGTGCAGGAAGACCGCCCATTTCTCCCACGGATAGTCCAGCGCCCGTTCCAGTTCCTCGAGATTGGTCAGAACGCGGAACCGGCGCTGCGCATCGGGATGTTGGAACCCCTCGGCGTCAACAGTTGGCGGGATAAGAACGGGCCGGCTCGCCCACGTCTCTAAGGACATCGAAGCAGCGAAATCCGGCGGAGGACCAGTCGGCGCGGGTACCGGAGGCGTTGCCCCGGTCGCGAGGTTGAGAAGCGCTTCGGCCGCCTCCTGCGGCAGATGCTCAGCGACATCGAACAGGGAGTCTTCGTCCGCGCGCCGCACCGCGTCGAGCCATTCGAGCGGGACGCCATAGCCGAGCAATGCGTCGTCGCCGACACCGACAAACAGCAACGGCTTGGCGGCGTCTGGCGGGGCGGCGGTCACCGGAACGGACGAAATTTCGACTCGTTCCGGCAATTCGACGAGCTGTGCGGCGCCGGTCACCGGATGCCGTTCGATCTTGCGCCTCTCGGCCCAGGCATAGGCGGCGTCGTGGTGGGCGACATAGCAGAGGAGCAGGCTACTAGGCGTCCGGTGGACGATCACCCTGAGGTCGTCATTGACGCGCACCGACCAGAAATTCGGATCACGCGCGCGGTCGAGCCGATGAAAGCGTAAGCCGGGGGCCGAGGCATTCAGTTGCAGATCGAATGCCGTCGTCTTGGCCCGCCTTCTGCTCGGCGCCGGCCAATCGGCCCAGACTGGCGGTGAAAGTGTCAGCGATAAGGAATTCCATGTTCGGACCGGAACCGCGAGAGTCCTACTCTTCGCCCGTCGCGAGGTGAATCCGGACCCGGCCAGGCTCGACGATCCACAACGCGTGGTCGGGAGAGCGTGTCTCGACCAGCCTCAGGAGCTCCCTCGTCCGTTCGAGCAGACTGCGGTGACTCGCTCGTGGGCCGACTTCGATGACAATGATCCCGGCGCTTGCCTTGGGCGGAAAGCGGAGGACTTGCCCGAGATCACGATCAAGCGTGACCAAAACCCGGTCCTCACGCGCCGAAAGGTTGAAGACTTCTTCATCAGGTGCGCCCTGCAAGCCCTGATCGCGGACGGTCAGCGCGTCGTGCCCGGAGCCGCGAAACAGCGCGGCAACGCTTTGACTCAAATTTTCATCCAGCTTGAACCTCATTCGGCCGGAACAGGGACAAAGCGCACCCGCGCCGCCTCGGCGCCATAGGCGATCGCCGCCAAGACATCTTCATGCACGAGCTGCGGATATTCGGCAAAGAGCTCGGCCTCGCTCATTCCTTCGGCGAGGAAGTCGAGGATCAGCGATACCCAAATGCGCGTCCCCCTGATGCAAGGTTTGCCGCCGCAAACTGTTGGATCGATCGAGATGCGCTGCAACGGATCATCCATGGCTGGAAGCCTCACTTGACCGAGAACACCTTCATCACTTCGTCGCCGAGGTGGTTGATGACCTTGATAGCGATGCGGCCGGATTTGGGCTTCGGAAACGGGCGGGAGACGTCGCTCTTGAGGCTCGCCCATGCCTCTTCATCGATCTCGGCCTTGAGGGTCGTCTTTAGCGCCTTGAAGGGGTCGGTCGTGGCACCGAGGAAATAGGCGTGGCGGACGAAGAAGCTCTCCTCGTTGTAGTCGGTATCAATAAACCACAGGGCGATCGTGTCGGGTCCGCCGGACTCGATCTCGCCGGTTTGCGGCTTGAACACGTCAACGCCCTTGATCTTGACCTGAATCTGGTCGCCGCCGACCGGGTCAATCGCAATGTCGGGCTCGCCGAAGACTACGAAGAGGTTGCCGGCACCGGTGTTCTTCAGCTCGCTGGCCATATGCAGGTCGGGGTTCATGCGTGCCTTCAGGATCGGGATGCGGCCGATGCGGTCGAGTTCGGCCGAGCGGGCATCGAAATTAAAGGCGCACGCGATTACCACATCGAAGCCAGCATCGGCCGCCTCCCGCGCGGCGTCGACAAGGTCCGGGCGCGAGACGATCCCAAATTCCGGGCCGACCAAGATCGCTGCCCGGCGTTCTCCTGAGCCCTGAGCTTGTCGAAGGGTCGAAGGGTCGCCGTCGCTGTAGCGCCCCTCGGCCGAAATTAGTTTGCCCGGCCAGGCGGTCAATGCCGTGAAAGCGATGCGGTCTTCCTTGTGAGCCTGCTGCACGCCGGCGGATTTGAGGTTTTCGAGCACCATCTGGCCAAAATCCTGCCAGCCAGCTTTCGGCTCGGCGAGGTCGTGGATCAGGCTGTCGTCTGCATCGCCGGGCACGACCCGGTGTGGCGATAGGCTCTCGACCGTGAACGGACCGGCGACGCGAATGCGCGACGGGTCGGGATACGGCTTATCGTAGAGAAACTCGAACTCCGCCTTGGCCGCGATCGACCCGTCAATCTCCTTTTGGCGGGCGATCCGCGCCTGCCACCATTCCGCGTGCGCAACTTTCGAGTCTGACGGCCAGTCCGCCAGGGCCTCGCGCGGGATTTCCCATTCCTCCCAGCTCTCGCCAAGGGCCGCGTTCAGTCGCGTGCGCAATGGCTCCAATGTCTGCTGCCATTTTTCCCAGACCACATCGATCTCGGCGTTGTTGGCGATCGACTTCAAGGTGATATGCGGAACGCGCTCGTAGACGAAGCCGTGGCGGTTATCGTTGTGGGTCGGCGTTTCCTTGGGGGGCGTGTGGCTGACCTCGGCTTCCTTGCATTGTCCCTCGGGACTGTCGGCAAGCAGGTAATACGGATAGCGCGCACCCATGATCCGCGCGCGAGCCAACGCCAATGCCACGCGGGAGGTGTCGATCGTGATCCAGCGCCGTCCCCATTGCTCGGCGACATAGGCGGTTGTGCCAGATCCGCAGGTCGGGTCGAGCACGAGGTCGCCCGGATCGGTAGTCATCAGGATGCAGCGCTCCAAAATCCCCGGGTTGGTTTGGACCACGTACACTTTTGGGTCGGAGAACCCGCTGGTCCGAAATTCCAACCAAAAGTTATTGATCGGAATATTCCCAAAGTCGTCAAATCTGCGGCGGTACCGCAGCGTATTTCCGATCGGAAGTAGCCGGGTCGATTTCTGGAGGCGAGAAGCGCCCTCCACGTTTGTTTTCCATCCCCCTTTGTTGGGGTAGAACTCTCGGCCATTCCACTGGATGGGCTGTTGCGTCGTCTCAGCACCCGTTTGTGAGGTCAAGTTGTCATGTGCAATGATCTTCCAACCCTCGGCTAACTTGTTACGATCGTTTCGCTCCTCCCTCGTCATTGATCTAACGAGCATGCTATCGGGCGACTCCACCAAATTGTACTGCGTAGAGCCTTCTTGGCCGAAGATGCGCTGTTGATACAACTGCCGGTATTTGATTTTGTTTATGTCTCTGGCGTACCAAACCAGGTAGTCGTTCACTGACGCGAGCACGTCCGTGCCAATTGCAGGGCTTCCGGCGCCTGTCGTCTTCACCACCGTTATGAATGAGACAAAGTTTTGGTCGCCGAAAACCTCATCCATCAGTCCCCTGACGCGGTGGACGTTTTCGTCGCCGATTTGCACGAAAATCGAGCCGCTGTCGGCGAGCAGATCACGAGCGACGGTGAGCCGGTCGCGCAGATAGGTTAGGTAGGAGTGGATGCCGTCGCGCCAGGTGTCACGGAAGGCTTTGACCTGTTCTGGTTCTCGGGTGATGTGGTCCTTGTCGCCGTCCTTGACGTCGCGGCTGGTCGTCGACCACTGGAAATTCGAGTTGAAGCGGATGCCGTAGGGCGGGTCGAGGTAAATGCACTGCATCTTGCCGCGCAGCCCCTCGCGCTCGGCAAGGCTCGCCATGACAGATAGGCTGTCGCCGAGGATCATGCGGTTCGACCAGTTGGCATCGTGCTGGTAGAACTCGGTCACCGCTTCCTTGTCGGGCAGGCCGTTGAAGTCCGCGAACAGGTCGGGCATCGGCGGCGCCGCCTCGTCGCGCCGTGCCTTGGATTGGCGCAGCAGATCGTCGATCAGGACCTTTGGGTGCACCTTCTCCTGGATGTAGAGCGGCGGCGCCTGAACGATCAGGTCGGACCAGTCCTGCTCGTCCTTGCCGCGCCAGACGAGCTGCGGGTCGAGATCGCGGTTGCGCCTCTCGTAGGCGAGCCGGATCGGGGTCTTCTCAGCCTCGTCCATAACCGGTTCGAGCTCGGCTGTCGGGATATTGCGGCGCTTGTCCCTGTGGCGCAGCGCCTCGACCTCAATTTGCTTCGTCGCCATCCGCTCGTCCCTTAATCCGCGTCGCCGGCAATGGCGCGCTCGACCAGTGCGTCGAAATTGGCGGCAATCGCGTAAACCGACTCCTTGAACTCGGCGAAGGCCCACCGGCCGAACGCGCCGAGGTTATTGACACCAGGCACCCAGTAGGCGTCCATCGTGTTGGCCTTGTCCTTAGCGTCTTCGCCGCGATAGCCCTTGATCTCGACTACGAGGTTCAACAAGTCGTCCTCGCCATGCCCGTCATCGATGCGCACGATGAAGTCGGGCAGATATTTCTTTGCCGTGGCGCCGAGCAAATATGGCACCTCGAAGCCGAGCCCTTGGTTTTTGACGTAGGCGCGGACGCGGGGGTTCGCCTCTGCGGCGCGGCAGAACTCCGCCTCCCAGCCGCTGTCGCAAACAACATAATTAACATGAGAGCGACGAAGATCCGTCCAATGCAGCGGCGTCTTAGACGTGTCGAACCGGACATGCGCGGTTGACCCGGCCGGGTTGTAGGGGTCGAGCACGGCCTTGACCGGGCGCTCGCCCACGAGTGGTGCGGTAATCGCCGCCTTGATCCTCTCGCAGGCTCGGTCAGCAATGTCCTGGTAGATCAGCTGCGCCGGGTAGGTACCGCCCGTGCAGCGAAGGTAGCCGCCGTCGAGCCATTCACGCGTGATGCGCCTCAGTTGGCCGAACAGGTACATCTTCGGGTCATCCCCGGGATCGCGAAACTTCTTGAACAGCAGCCGGGCCGCCAAGTGATACACGAGCGTCGAAGGCCGCATGTCTTCGAGGTGCTTCAGGGTCAGTTCGACGCCCTCGCCGATGATCGCTTGGTTTCTGGTGATCGACGGACCGACTAGTTCGGGCGTCAGTTCGAGAAGCGAGTCGGAGGTGAATTTCGCGCTCAGCCGCTCTTTCGGTAACTCGACGCGGTAGCCTTCGACCCGCGGAAACCTGATCTCCAGCGCGTCGCGATCCGGGCGCACCGCCTCGACCCGCACCGTTTTGCGTGGCGCCGCCGGCTTGACGACGATCGGCTTGGCGTTGAAGTCGAACGGGACGCCCAGCACATCGGCGTATTCGGGGCTCAGAAGCCCCTCTTCGTTCACATCGTAGGACTGCCGGCGCAGCGCGCGGCCGACGACCTGCTCGCACAAGAGCTGGGTGCCGAAGGCGCGAACCCCGAGGATGTGGGTAACGGTATTCGCGTCCCAGCCCTCGGTCAGCATCGACACCGAAACGACACAGCGAATGTTCTCGCCGAGCCTTCCGGTCCTGCCGACTGTATTCATGACCTCCCGCAAAAGGTCCTGATCGGTGATCTTTTCGCCCGCCGCTATGTTGCCGGTGCGCTGCACGAGATCGCGCCGGAAGCGCTCGATCTCGTCGGCAGCCATTGTGCGGAATTCTTTGTCGAGCGCATCGCCAGATTCGAGCTGCGTACTATCAATCAGCAATGTGTTCGGACACGGCAGGTGCTGCCCGTACTCGTCATAGTTTCGGAACAGCTCGAAACGGCCCTGCACCCACTGGCCGTCGCTTTCGCGAACAAAGCCGGAAATGAAGTCGTAGACCAGTTTCGAGGTGGAGGTGTTGTTGCAGACGACGATAAACACCGGCGGCATGTCGATGCCGGCGTTGCCCCACTCCTTTACGGTCTCCGCGTAGTGTCCATAGAGGGCTTCGAGTGCGGTTTGCAGCTCGGCGGGCAAGCTGAGCGGGTCGAGCTCACCCGACTTGCCGCGGCCCTTTTTCGGCATCTTTGGGCCGACATGCTTCCACAGCTCGCGGAATTTTGGCATGTCGCCGCCGGGGATGTTGTCGGCGATTGGGACGCGCGGCAATTTGACGATGCCACACTCGATCGCGTCCATCAGCGAGAAGTCGCTGACCGTCCACGGGAACAAGGTGCCCTCGGCATAGCCTGAGCCGCGCAGGAAGAACGGCGTCGCCGACAGGTCGTAGACGGCGGCGAGGCCCAGCTTGCGCTTGACGGTCTCGATGCCGGATATCCATAGCCGCGCCGCCTCGTTGTTCTTTTTCGCTTCCTCCTTGTCCTCGCCCTTGAGCTTGTCGCCGTCTTCGGCCTGAGGCTTCTCGCGGTAGCAGTGATGCGCCTCGTCGTTGAGCACGACGATGTTCTTCAGGCCCATCAGGTCGCCGCAGGCGCGGCGCAGCATCTCGCCCTCGGTTTCGAGAGGGTGCAATTCTGGGCCGCGTCCCTGCAATAGCGCCCGGCCAGTCTTCGACACCTCCGTTTTCTCACGTCGCCGGAAGGCGTGGTAATTGGTGATGACGATCTTCGCCCGCTCGATGTCGCTGAGCATGTCCTTCGGGACGAGCTCGCGCTCACGGTAATAGCTGTTCGGGTCGTTCGGCAGCAGCACGCGCAATCGGTCCTTGATCGTTATGCCGGGCGTTATGACCAGGAAGGCGCGCGAAAACCTGTTGCTTCCCGAATGGCGCACCGCATTGACGGTCTGCCAGGCGATCAACATTGCCATGACGGTCGTCTTGCCGGCGCCGGTCGCGAGCTTGAGCGCGATGCGCACCAGCTCCGGGTTCGCCTCCTTGTTGGCGCCGCGAAGGTGCGTCCAGATCCTGGCGCCCGCCGCCGCACGGTCCGAGGCGACCTCGGCGAGCCAGATCGCCGTCTCAACTGCTTCGATCTGGCAGAAGAACGGGCGCAAATTGTCGAATTGGTGATGCCGCCAATGCTGGAGCAGCCGCGCCGTCTCGGGTGTCACCTGCCATTGGTTCGGGTTCGGCAGGTTGCGCCATGCCTCGACATAGCCGCGGATCTCGTTGATGATCGGGGTTGGGTTGTATTCCTGCTCGGCAGTCGACAGACCATCGCCAGCGCCTAGCTCCAACTCCCGCTGGCCGGGCAACCGCCGCCGTTTCTGTGGCTTCGGCACCGGCGTGATCAGCTCCGAGCGCCGCCGGGTCTCGATTATCCGATTGGTCGGTTGACCGTCAGAATCGAGCTCCCAATGTTGGGCTGGATAGCCGTAGGGAGAATTGAGGATCGGCCGTTCGAAAAAACTATCGGTCATTGCGGAGTCTCCGATCCGCCGGCCGGATCTGAGTCCCGCGGGGCGGCCGGCGCCATCCTCGTCGAACTCTCTGTCTCCTACAACCGGATGTTCATGCAATTAACCTTGTAATTGCGCCAGTTTTTCATCATCGCCGTGGCGGATCCGACCCTGGGCCATAGCCCGAACTCGGTCGCCATTCGCAGATATGGTAGACCCTGACGGATCATGTCTGCAGGGTATAGTGGAGTCTCGCCGCCGCGGGTACTGGTACCGCAGGCTCCAGCCCTCGTCGCCGGCTTCCGCGAAGTGCTGTGGCTCACCCCGGACGGCGAGATCGAGGCACTAGCGCCCGCCGAAGCACGCATCCGGATCGAGCGCGAACCGCCGCCGATGCTGTGCCACGCGAGGGCCACCGCACGGCGGCTCGACGTGCCGGTGTTTCCTGCGCTCGATCTGCTCGAGCTGTTTGCTTTTGTTCGTCCGGCAAGTTTCTGCGTGCCGACGCCTCGCGGGCTTGCCGGTGCGTTGGGCATCGATCTGCCGCGTCGCCCGGCCGAAGAGTGCGTGACGCTCGCGAGCGCGGCGCGCATCTTGCTCGAGGATCTCGGCGGGGAGAGCGACGCCGAGGCCCGTGCGGTGGCGGAGGCGATGGATCGCGGCGGCTGGCTGTGGGCCCCGGCCGTCATCGCCGCGTTGCCGGCCTACGATGCGGATGCCTCAGAGCGGACGGCTGGGCTGCGTGTGTGGGCGCGGCTCGCCGAGTGGTCCGAGCCCACACCCGGGCCGCCGCCCGGCAACGAAACGGTACGGCCCGAGGAGGCGCGCGCGCGGCTCGCCGAGCTGCTCGGTGCCGCCGCCGAGCCGCGTTCGGAGCAAGCCGATTACGCAGCGGCGGCGGCTGCCGCCTTCGCGCCGCGCGCCCAGCCCGACCAGCCCCAAGCCGTTCTCGCCGAAGCGGGAACCGGAGTGGGCAAGACGCTCGGTTATATCGCTCCGGCGAGCCTGTGGGCGGAGAAGAACCCAGGGTCGGTATGGAACTCGACATATACCCGCAACCTGCAGAGCCAGATCGCCGACGAGCTCGATCGGCTCTACCCCGATCCCGCGCTGAAGCAGCGCCGCGTTGTCGTCCGCAAGGGGCGTGAAAATTTTCTCTGCCTGCTGAACTATGAGGAGGCGGTCGGCGCGGCGCTGATGCGGCCGGGAAAATCGCTGACGCAGCTGGGGTTGATTACCCGCTGGATCGCCGCCAGCGACGCCGGAGACCTGGTGGCCGGGGACTTTCCGGGTTGGCTCGCCGAGCTCATCGGATTCGGGCGCGTCAACTGGCTCGCAGATCGACGCGGCGAATGCGTACACTCGGCCTGCGCGCATTTTCGCCGTTGCTTTGTCGAGAAGAACATCCGCAAGGCTCGACAGGCGCGCATTGTCGTTGCCAACCACGCGCTGGTCATGGCGCAAGCAGCACTCGGCGGGCTCGACGACGCGACCGTCCCGACCCGCTATGTCTTCGATGAGGGTCACCATCTGCTCGCGGCGGCGGACGGCGCCTTCGCGGTACGCCTGTCCGGCCGGGAAGGGCGCGAGCTGCGCCGCTGGATCGTCGGCGCCGAAGGCGGCCGAGGGTCGCGCGCGCGAGGTCTGCGCCGCCGGATCGGTGACCTTGTCGAAGGGGATGAAGTCGGCGCCAAGGCGCTGATCGACGTCCTCGCCGCTGCGCGCATCCTTCCCGGTGACGATTGGGGGCAACGGATCGCCGAGGCGCGCGGACATCAGGGTTTCGAAAAGTTTCTCGTGTTTGTCCGCCAGCAGGTGCTGGCGCGCGCCGTGCTCGCCGACAATGGCTACGGATTGCAGGCCGAAGTGCGGCCCCCGATCGAGGGTTTGATCGAAGCGGCGTCACAGCTTGCCGAGGGTCTCGAACGTCTCGCAGCCGCACTGACGCGGCTCCGCGATACCTTGCGAACCCGGCTAGAGGATCCTGACAACCCGCCCGAACCCGGCTTGCGGCAGCGCCTCGATGCGACGATCCGTGGCCTCGACCGGCGCGCCGAGCTGCAGCTCGCCGCCTGGAGCCGGCTGTTGCGCGACCTCGCCGAGCTGCCGCGGCCCGAGACGGTCGAGTGGCTGGCTCTCGATCGGGTCGACGGGTTGGAGACCGATGTCGGGGTCAACCGGAATTGGGTAGATCCGGGTATCCCGTTCGCGGCACTGGTCGCGCAACCGGCGCATGGCCTCCTCGTCACCTCGGCGACCCTGACCGATGGCGCCGCCGATCCTGAGGTCGCGTGGCGAGGCGCCGAGGCTGGTACCGGTCTGCGCCACCTGCCGGCGAGCCCGGCCGCTGCGCGCATCGCCTCACCGTTCGATTATGTGCGGCAGACCCGCATTTTTGTGATCACCGATATCCCCCGCGACGACATCGGGCAAGTCGCGGCGGCCTATGCTGCGTTGTTTGTTGCGGCGCATGGCGGCGCACTCGGCCTCTTCACGGCAATCACAAGACTGCGCGCGGTGCATCAGCGCATCGCCCCAGCGCTCGAGGCGCGCGGGATCCTGCTGCTGGCGCAGCACGTGGATGCCATGTCAACCGCAACGCTCGTCGATATCTTTCGCGCAGAGGAGGATTCCTGCCTGTTCGGCACCGACGCCGTGCGGGACGGGGTCGACATCCCGGGCCGAGCGTTGCGCCTGCTCGTTTTCGATCGGGTTCCGTGGCCCCGCCCGGATATTTTGCACCGGGCCCGCAAGCCGGTGTTCGGCGGGGTAGAGTACGCGGACAGGATCGCTCGACTGCGGCTGCGGCAGGCCTATGGCCGGCTGGTCCGCCGCGCCGACGATCGCGGTGTGTTTGTCATGCTCGATCGGGTCCTGCCCTCGCGCCTGCTCGCCGCCTTTCCCGAGGGTGTGCCCGTCGTGCGCGTGCCGCTAGCAGAGGCGACCGAGGCGACCGCCCGGTTTCTTGAAACTAGCGACGCTTGACAGGCGCCCGCCGATTTTGCTCTGACGGCATCGACAATCGAGCCGCGAAAGGACCCGGTATGCTCGACCATCACCGCGCGCTGATTTACACGATGGTGATCGTATCTGCCGCCGATAACGAGCTGCCCGAGGCGGAACTGCGCATTATCGGCGATATCGTCGGCGACCTTCCGATATTCCGCGATTTCGACCAAGCGGAGCTGCCGAGGGTGCTCAACGACTGCACCGAGTTGATCGGCCGCGAAAACGGGCTTGAGGAGACGCTGACAGTTATCAAGGCGGCACTCCCGGCTAAGCTGCGCGAGACAGCCTATGCGATCGCCTGCGATCTTGTCGCCGCCGATGGCGAGGCGAGCCAGGAGGAGCTGCGAATTCTCGAGCTGATCCGGCATCGGCTCAACCTCGAACGGCTCGTTGCCGCCGCGATAGAGCGCGGTGCCAGGGCACGGTTTCAAACGCTGTAGACCGACTTTCTCTCGCCCCGCGGAAAGAGGAGAAGACATGGCCGACGACGACGCTCTATTCCAGAAAGGCATGCCGATCCGGCGCGAAGTGCTCGGTCCTGAATACGTCGACGCCTCGATGGCTCGCGCTGATGAGTTTATGATGTCGTTCCAGCGGGCGACGACCGCCTGGGCATGGGGCTGGGCGTGGGGGGACGGAACCCTCGACCGAAAGACCCGGAGCCTGATGAACCTCGCGATGCTCACTGCCTTGAACCGGGCACCCGAGATCAAGCTGCACGTCAAAGGGGCACTCAACAACGGCGTTACTGTCGAGGAAATCAAGGCCGCCTTGCTGCATGCGACGGCCTATTGCGGAATCCCGGCAGGGCTCGATGCATTTCGCGCCGCGCATGAGGTGTTGGTGAGCGAGGGCGCGCTACGTAAACCCTGAACGCCGCCTGGCGCGTCCATTGCGAGGAGGTAGAGCACGCCTGACGGCCGCCTGGATTTCGGGTGGCTGAGTGGCGAGGGCATCGCACAACCGCCCGAGCTGCCGTCGCAGATCGTAGACCTGGTCGAGCAATCCGAGTACGAGCGACAGCGTCTCGTCGTCGATGACAAACTCTCGGCGCACCTCGAGGATCAGCTCGACCCGGGCGACATCGATCTCGTGGAAGATCCAGGTCTTGTCGCGCCGTTCGGGCAGCACCCAGCGGTTTTCAACCCAACGGACGAGTTCACGCCGGTCGAGCCCCACGAAGCGGTCGAGCAGTTCCTCGAGTGCAATCATCCGGGTGTCCCTTGACGCGGGTCAAAGGGGTGCCGCGGCGCCCATTTCTCGAGAAACGCCGCGAGCTCCGGATCACCGCTCGGTCCGACTACCACCTTCAGCGTCACATATTGATCGCCTGGGCCCTTTGGGCGCTGAATCCCTTTGCCGCGCAGGCGGAGCTTCGCGCCGGTGTCTGAACCCTTCGGGATCGTCATCGCCACCGGACCGGTGACCGTCGGTACCGTCACCCTGGCGCCGAGCACTACCTCGGCGAGACTGACAGGCAGGTCGATCTGGATATCGTCGCCGTCGCGGCGGAACAACGGGTGGGGCGCCACATGCACCTCGATCAAAGCATCACCGGCCGGGCCTCCGCCAAAACCGGGCCCACCTTTTCCACGCAACCGAAGCACCTGGCCGTCGTTGATCCCGGGTGGAATCGTCACGTCGAGCCACTGCTCGGGAGCCAATGACACGCGTTGCTTTCCGCCGGTCGCGGCCTCGACGAAGTCGACCGTCAAGGTGAAGAGCCGGTCGCCGCCCCGCGCCTTGAAGCCCTCGCCGCCTCGACCCCGGCGCCCCCGTCCGGCAGAACCGAACGCAGCGAACAGGTCTTCGAGATCCCCCAGGTCCATTTCGCCCTCGGGCTGATATTTCCGACCCTCAGCACCCTCGGCATAACCGCGATAATACGAGCGTGGCGGCCGCTCGGCGCCGCTCTCGTCGATTTCGCCACGGTCGTAGCGTGCTCGCTTCTCCGGGTCCGAGAGGAGGTCGTAAGCGGCTGAAACCGCCTTGAACCGCTCCTCCGCCGCCGGTTTGCCCGGATTCAGATCGGGGTGAAATTCCTTGGCGAGCTGCCGATAGACTTTGCGGATCTCGTCTGCGCTCGCGTCCGGCTTGACCCCGAGCACTTCATAGGGCGTTTGCGCCATCCGGGCTTAGCGCTGTCGTACCCGCTGGCGCTGAGCGGCGACCTGGTCGATGCGGACAGCGACGGTGCGCTCCGAGCTGCCGCGGACGATCGTGAGATCGACCGCATCGCCGATCTTCGACAGACCGACGCGGTTCTTCAGCTCGGCCCCACTTCGGATTGGTATCCCATTCACTGCGACGACGAGATCGTTGGTCCGCAAGCCCGCCCGTTCGGCGGGCGAGCCCTGCTCGACCCGGGCGATTACCGCGCCCTGCGTGTGCGTCGTGCCAAGCGCCTGCGCGATATCCGGAGTCAAGTCCTGGATCGCCACGCCAATGCGGCCGCGCTTGATCTCGCCGCCACTTATCAGCTGGTCCATCACCTGCCGCGCCATATTGATCGGGACGGCGAAGCCGATGCCGACGTTCACGCCGGTCGGTGCAACGATTGCGGTGTTGATGCCGACGATCCGGCCTTGCAAATCTACCAGCGGGCCGCCCGAATTGCCCGGATTGATCGAGGCGTCGGTCTGGATGAAATCCTCGTAGCCTTCGATGCCCGGACTGCGGCCGAGAGCACTGACGATACCCGAGGTCACGGTCTGACCGAGAGCAAACGGGTTACCGACGGCGAGGACGAAATCGCCGACCTGTAGGCGGTCGGAGTCGCCCAACGGCACCGACGTTAGCCCACCGCCGGAAATCTGCAGCACGGCGATGTCGGTTTCGGGGTCGCGGCCGATCAACCTCGCCCTAAACTGCCGGTTGTCCTTGGTCGTGACCTCGATATTGGTCGCGTTTTCTACGACGTGCGCGTTGGTCAGCACGTAGCCTTGCCCGGCATCGACAATCACGCCGGAACCGACCGCTTGGGTCTCGCGCTCGATGGGCCCCTGCTGCAGGTTAAAGAAACGCCGGAACATCGGATCCTGGAGCAGCGGGTTGTCCTCGCGAACCCGGCCGCGCACCGAGATGCCGACGACGCCCGGGGTCACCCGGCTGACGACCGGGGCGACGCTCTGCATCGGAGCTCCGCCCACTTCGGGTATCGGCGCCCCTGCGAGCACAGAATGCGGGACACCCGCCAGCAGAGCGATCCCGCCTGACAGAACGAGCGCTGACAACACCCGATTCATGGCTGTGAAAATCCTAAACGGTGTCTCCCCCTCCCTCAGGGGAACGACACCCATCGTGTATATGGTTCCGTCGCTATCTATCTAACCTCTCGCGTGGTCGCTTCAAGGGAAGCGCCCTGCCGGCCTGGCAGCAGCCCCGATGTTAGGCTGCTAATTGTTTGTTCTGGCTAATTTTTCTTGTAAGCTGGCGATTGATAGCGCATGCTCGATCAGGTAATGCCAACGGCACGAGAGCAGGAAGGTGAGCGACCATAAAGAGACGCTTCGCGATTATCGACTGACCACCGCGGAGATCATCTACCATCTGCCGGATCACCCCGACCTACTGCAGAGCTTCATCTGGCAAAAGCTCGATATTGCTCCGGATTTTCCTGAGCTACGCCGCTTTCTGGAGTTTTGGAGCCGTAGTATCGAGGGTAAGCTTCACTCCGTGAGGGTTGGCCAGGCAAGACCTTCGGCAAGGTCGAGGTTTAGCCACGTCAGGACGTCCCTCCGTTTGCATTAGTCGTCTCGCCGCCAGCGCTGGCAACTGCAACAAACAGTTGCGATGATCGTTAATCGCCGCTGAACCTGCAGCAAATCTACAGCGGGACTTCTCCCTTTGGTTGTAGAGCGCTCGGCTCTGCCGTTGACATTTATTGTTATAATCGCATAAATACAGCAATTTGTCAATCGCAATATGCCATGATCATTCGATGACCTCGTCGGCGCGGGCGAGGATCGCGGGCGGGACGGTCAGCACGAGTGCCTGTGGCCGCCGCCCCTGCGAGCAGATCGCGGCGCCGTGTTCCTTGGCGCATTGCCGCGAAGCTGCTCGCCCCGTCTCCTGTCTTCATGGTGCAATCCCAGGCTGTTGCCGGGGAGCTCGATCTCGGCGATTTACTTTAACACGACCTTGCCAGCACGCGATGGCGGCGTCACCTTGCTTCTGTCGGTTCTGTCTGGTGATCGAGCCTTGGACATCACGTCCATCAGGGCACGTCCGGAGGTGGCGGCACGGGGCGTATCGAGAGAGCGTCTCGGTCCGGTCGCGGCGTGGCTGTTTGCGTGTTGTGCGCTGATCTTTCTGATGGTGTTGATCGGCGGCATCACCCGGCTCACCCTGTCGGGCCTCTCGATCACCGAATGGAGGCCGGTCGTCGGCGTCGTCCCACCGCTCTCCGCTGCCGACTGGGCTGCCGAATTCGCCAAATACCAACAGATTCCCGAATACCGGCTCGTCCATTACGGCATGACGTTGGACGAGTTCAAAAGCATCTACTGGTGGGAGTATGCTCATCGGCTGCTGGGGCGGCTGATCGGCGTCGCCTTCGCGGTGCCATTTGTCTGGTTTCTGGTGCGCGGACGCTTGCCGCGGCGGCTGATACCGCCGCTCTGCGGCATTCTGCTCCTCGGCTTCGCACAAGGCGGTCTCGGCTGGTACATGGTGGAGAGCGGGCTGGCTGACCGGGTCGAGGTCAGCCAGTACCGGCTCGTCGCCCATCTGGCACTGGCGCTCGCCATCTATTCAGCGATCTCGTGGACAGCGCTAGGCATCGTCCGGGGGCCGATGCGCGTCGATCTTGGACAGGGCTGGCGGCGGGCTGGCGACGCGGTTCTATTCTTCGTTGTCCTGACGATCTTGGCCGGCGGTTTTGTCGCCGGCACCCGAGCCGGGCTTACCTACAACACCTTCCCGTTGATGGACGACAGGGTGGTACCCGAGGGTTATGCCCAGCTCCGCCCCTTTTTCCTGAACTGGTTTGAGAATGTTGCAGCGGTGCAGTTCGACCACCGGCTGCTCGCTATTGCGACGGCGGGTGTGATCCTGCTGGTGTGGGCGGCCGGTTGGCTCGCGGCCCTGCCGCACCCGGCTCGCGCCGCGTTGCACGGGCTGCTCGCCGTGGTGCTGTTGCAGGTGGCGCTCGGCGTCACTACCCTTGTGCTCGTCGTTCCGATCCCACTCGCCGCTGCGCATCAGGCGGGAGCCGTGCTGTTGCTGACCGCGGCGATCGTCTTCCGCCACACCTGCGCCGTGTCCCGGTCGTGGACGCGCCGGCGCGGGCGACCATATAGTGCCTGTCTGGCGGGAGAAGACGATGGCAGATGACGGCGCTTTTCCGGCAAAGACCCTCGATGACTGGATGCGCCTAGCGCGTTCGGAGCTGAAAGGCAAACCGCTCGACAGCCTTGACTGGGTCACGCCGGAGGGTATCCGGGTCAAGCCGCTCTACACCGCCGAGGACCTCGCCACCATCGAACGCTTGGGGATGCCGGGGTTTCCGCCCTACCTGCGTGGGGTCAGGGCGACGATGTACGTCAATCGCCCGTGGACGATCCGGCAATATTCCGGGTTCTCGACCGCCGAGGAGTCAAACCGGTTCTACCGCGACAATCTGGCGGCCGGGCAGATGGGTCTGTCGATCGCTTTCGATCTGGCGACCCACCGCGGTTACGACAGCGATCACCCACGGGTCGTCGGCGATGTCGGCAAGGCGGGGGTGGCGATCGACTCGGTCGAGGACATGAAGATCCTGTTCGACGGTATCCCGCTCGACCGGATGAGCGTGTCGATGACGATGAACGGCGCGGTGTTGCCAGTGCTCGGCGGCTATATCGTCGCCGCCGAGGAGCAGGGGGTCGGGCAGGACAAGCTGACCGGCACGATCCAGAACGACATCCTCAAGGAGTTCATGGTCCGCAACACCTACATCTACCCGCCCGGGCCGTCGATGCGGATCCTCGCCGACATCATCGAATACACCGCCCGGCACATGCCGAAATTCAACTCGATCTCGATCTCCGGCTATCACATGGAGGAGGCCGGCGCGACCTCGGTACAGGAGCTGGCTTTTACCTTGGCCGACGGGCTCGAATATGTGCGGGCAGCACTGTCGCGGGGGCTGAACATCGACGAATTCGCGCCGCGGCTGTCGTTTTTCTTCGGGATCGGCATGAACTTCTTCATGGAGATCGCGAAACTGCGCGCTGCACGCGTGTTGTGGGCAAAGCTGATGCAGCAGTTCGCGCCCAAGGACCCGGCGAGCTTCGCGCTGCGCACGCATTGCCAGACCTCGGGTGTCAGCCTGACCGAGCAGGACCCGCATAACAACATTACCCGCACGACATTGGAGGCGCTTGCCGCGGTGCTCGGCGGAACCCAGTCACTGCACACCAACTCGTTCGACGAGGCGCTGGCATTGCCGACCCCGGCCTCGATGCGCATCGCCCGCAACACGCAGCTGATCCTCGCCGAGGAGACTGGCATCCCGCATGTCGTCGATCCCTTGGGCGGCAGCTATTACGTCGAGAGCCTGACCCATTCGATCGCCGGGGCCGCAATGTCCTTGATTGACGAGGTCGAGGCGATGGGCGGCATGACCAAGGCGGTCGAAGCCGGCATGCCAAAATTGCGCATCGAGGAAGCCGCCGCGCGGCGCCAGGCACGCATCGACCGCGGCGAGGAGGCGATTGTCGGGGTCAACAAATATCAGTCAGGCGAGACCGCTTCGGTCGAATTGCTCGACGTCGACAACAGCGCCGTGCGCAAGGCGCAGATCGAGCGCCTCGAGACGGTGCGGCGTACTCGCGACCCGGAGCGCTGCAATGCTGCACTCGTAGCCTTAACCGACGCGGCGCAGACCGGCGAGGGCAATCTGCTGGCATTGGCCATCGAGGCGACGCGGGCGCACGCGACAGTCGGCGAGATCTCCGATGCGCTCGAAAAAGTCTTCACCCGCCACCGCGCCCAGATCCGTGCGGTGAGCGGCGTCTATGGCGGCCAATACGACGGCGACGAAGGTTTCCGCCGGGTGCAGCGGCAGATCGAGACGTTTGTCCGCGAGGAGGGCCGGAGGCCGCGCATGCTTGTCGCCAAATTGGGTCAGGATGGGCACGACCGCGGCGCCAAGGTCATCGCGACGGCCTTTGCCGATATCGGCTTTGATGTTGATATAGGCCCCTTGTTCCAGACGCCGGAGGAAGCTGCGCGGCAAGCCGTCGAGAACGACGTCCACATCGTCGGCGTGTCGAGCCAGGCGGCCGGCCACAAGACCTTGGTCCCGGCCTTGATCGAGGCGGTGGAGCGAGAGGGTGCCGGCGACATCCTGGTTGTCGTCGGCGGCGTGATCCCGCCCAAGGATTACGATTTTTTGAAACGCGCCGGGGTCAGCGCGATCTTCGGCCCCGGCACCAACATCCCAAAGGCCGCCGCCGAAATCCTGTCACTGATCCAGAAGCACCGCCTCGCGGCGTGAGGCTGGGTCCGCCGGCTGCATCAGCTCAGTGGGATGGCAGCGCGAACCCGCCAACTCCCTGACAACCTATCCATCAACGTAATTTCGCGTGCGGTTGCATGAATGGGCACCCGTCCCCGAGAGGCTCGCTCGAACTCGACGAAGATTTGCTTGGCCTGTTGCTCATCTGCGAGTTGCGCGACGGTTAGGTGGGGCACGACATTAGAATACCTGCCACCAAAGGGTGGTGTTTCCGGGCAGCAATCCCAGACCGCCCTGGTGAGCCGTCGGAATGGCTCATCGGGCTCAGGAACCAAGTACAATACCCCGCCCGGAAAACGGCGAATTTTGGCCAGAGAGAAATCGAATGCCCAGAAACCGGCGAAGCACTGGTTGAGCTTTTCGATCGTCGAGCCGTCAATTTCGTGGGGCGACTTGAATGGATATAGCAAAGTGATGTGTGCCGGCATTCCCGCGGCGGCTGACGGGTCATATTTGTCGCGAAAAGAATGGACTAATGCCTCTGCTTGCGGCACCAGGACAGCCAATCCCGATTCAAGCGGCAACATGGTGCCGTAACCCCGGCTCGACTTCCCGCTGCTCCTCAGGGGACAAGCAGGATCTTGCCGATGTGGCGGCTCGATTCCATCAGGCGATGCGCCTCCGCGGCCTCGGTCAGCGGGAACTGCTTGTAGGTGAAAGGGCGCAATTTGCCCGCCGCCCAAAGTGGCCAGACTTTCTCCCGTAATGCGGCAATAATCGCGGCCTTTTGCTTGACTGTGCGTGAGCGCAGGGTCGAGCCGGTCACCGTCAAATGCTTGCGCTGGATCAGGCCGAAATCGGTCTCGATCTTGTTGCCGCGCATCAGTGCGACAAAACAAAGCCGGCCCTCATGCGCCAAGAGATCCAGCTGGCGCGGGATGTAGTCGCCGCCGACCATGTCGAGGATCGCATCGACGCCGCGGCCGTTGGTGAAATCCTTGCCGACCGCAACAAAATCCTGGGTGCGGTAGTTGATCGCGACATCCGCACCAAAGTCGCGGCACGCCCGGCATTTCTCCTCCGACCCCGCGGTAGCGAGCACCTTGGCACCAAAGGCCTTGGCGAGCTGGATCGCGGTGACGCCGATGCCGCTCGACCCGCCCTGCACCAGGAATACTTCTCCGACTTGCAGATGCACGCGCTCGAACGCGTTGGTCCATACCGTGCAGAACGTCTCGGGCAGGCCGCCGGCATCGACCAAGCTTATCCCGGCCGGGACCGGCAGGCATTGTACCGCAGGCACCGCAGCATATTCGCCATAGCCGTCGCCGATCATCAGCGCACAGACCTGGTCGCCGGCCCGCCACGCGATCACGCCGTCACCGAGTTTCACGACTGTGCCCGAGCATTCGAGGCCGGGGATATCGGGAGCGCCGGGCGGCATCGGGTAGCGCCCTATGCGCTGCAGGCAGTCCGCCCGATTGACCCCGGCGGCGGCGATCCGGATCAAGACCTCACCTGGTTTTGGTTCGGGAACCGGGCGGGTCGCCGGCACGAGAACCTCCGGCCCGCCAGGTGCTTTGATTTCGATGACGGTCTGGGTCGCGGGGATGTTGGCGAGCATCGAAGTCCTCTCCTTCGCGGGGCGGCTTCGCTACTATAGCCGGGCCGGCACGGATGTGTCGTGTTCGGCTCAACCGACCCGGGAGTAAGACATGCCGATCTTGCAGGATAAGGTGGTGCTGGTGACCGGGGCGGGTGCGGGTATCGGCCGGGCGACCGCACTGGCGATGGCCGAGGCCGGTGCAAATGTCGCGGTTGCTGACATCGATCTTGCCGCGGCCCAGCGGACAGCCGAGCAGATTGTCAGCAACACCCGGCGGGCGCTGGCGATCGAGGTCGATTGCGGCGATGTCGCAAAGATCGACGGGATGGTCGGGCACACCGTCGCCGAGCTCGGCCGGCTCAACGCCATCGTCAACAACGCTGGGGTCACCCGCTACGCCTACATTATGGACCTGACCGAAGCGGATTGGGACCGCATCCATCGGGTCAACGCCAAGGGCGTGTTCTTCTGTCTGCAACGCGCCGCGCGTGAGATGATCCGGCAAAATCAAGTCGACGGGAGCGGCGGCAGAATTATCAACATCGCTTCGATCGCCGGGCGCGGTTATCCCGGCACTTCCAACGCCGCCTATGCTGCGAGCAAAGGTGCCGTGATCGCCCTGACCAAGACCGCTGCACAACAGCTCGGTCGCCACAACATCAACATCAACGCGATCTGCCCGGGGGTGACGCGCACCGAGCTCGGCGCGCGCAATGCCGTGGAGCGGGCCGCCGAGCGCGGCATTACCGTTGCCGAGCTCCAGGCGCAGCAGGAAGCGGTCATCCCCCTAAGGCGCGCGAATGCGCCGGAGGACATCGCCGCGATGGCGGTGTTCCTGGCTTCGCCCGGCGCGCGTAACATTACCGGGCAAGCCTATAACGTCGACGGCGGATTGGTGCCGAGCTGAGGCCGCAGCCGGCCTTTAGGCGTTTCCCCCGGGTGATCGCAGCTCGTCCGGCACTGCCAAATCTGCTGATCGGGCGTCTGCCATTCTTCTATGGCTGGGTTGTGCTCGCCTGCCTGTGCTGCGCCGGGTTTGCCCGTCAGGGCCCGGCCGTCGCCACGTTGTCGATTTTTGTCGAGCCATTGACCCGCGAGTTCGGCTGGTCGCGCACCGCACTGTCGGGGGCGGTGTCGCTCGGTGGCCTCTTGGCTGCACTGTCATCGCCGCTGATCGGTCCGCTGCTCGATCGCCATGGCGCGCGCCTCACTCTCTGCGTTGCGGTGCTGGTGACCGGAATCGCAATGATGCTGCTGTCGCTGACGCAATCGCTGCTGGTCTTTTATCTGCTGTTTTGCATCGCCCGGATGAATTGGGCCGGACCGTTCGATCTCGGCATTTACGGCGGCGTCAATAATTGGTTTGTCGCCCGCCGCGCCTTTGCCACCTCGGTTGCGACTGTGGCGCAGATGGCGGGACTGGTCGCGATGCCGCTAATCGCCCAACTGGCGATGCGCCAGCACGGCTGGCGCGGCGGTTGGCTGGCGATCGGATCGGTCACACTATTGATCGGCTTCCTGCCGGTGTGGCTGTTGATGGTGCGCCGCCCGGAGGATCTAGGGTTGATTCCCGATCGGCGCGCCGCCCGCAGCATCGCCGACGGCGCGACAAAGGCTGTGCCGGCCATGTACGCAGAGCCGAGTTTCTCCCGCAAGCAAGCGCTCGGTACTTCGGCCTTCTGGTTATTGCTGATATATACGGTGCTGGTCTACCCAGTCCAGGCAGGCGTGAGCCTGCACCAGGCGGCGCACTTGATCGAACGTGGCATCGAGCCGACCATCGCCGCCACGATCGTCAGCGTGTTCTCGCTGATGTCGGCCCTTTCCAGCGTTGCTTGCGGGCTATTACCACGCAAGGTGCCGATCCACTATCAGCTCGCCCTGATCGGCGGATTTCTCGCAGCCGGCACATTAGCGATGGTCGGAATCACGACGACGAGGCAGGGGTACGTCGCCGCTGGCCTGTTCGGCTTTGGCATTGGCGGCGTTCTGACATTATTGCCGATCGCCTGGGCCGATTATTTCGGCCGGGCAAATTTTGCCGCAATCCGCGGCATTGCCCTGTCCGTGCAAGTGATCGCTCAAGCCGCCGGACCGCTCCTTTCGGGTGTCTTGCACGACTGGACCGGCAGCTACAACTGGGCACTGCAGTGCTTTGCTGTGCTGTCCTGCCTCAGCATCGTGTCGGCACTGGCGGCGCGCCGTCCGAGAATTGTGACACCTCCTCGGAGAATTGAGGCCTAAAAAGGCGAGGGTCCGCTCTCGACCGGAGGGCTCCTACGGAGGCGAACCCGGAGATTGTGAAACAGAAACCAGCCGCAGATGCCGAAATGAACAGCAGCAAGGGGCAGAGCAGTACGCCAGCTCCGATGATCGACCATTGCGCCCAGATTGGAACTCTGCCCATGCTATCGTTCCGTTGGCGCAACGGGGCCTCGAGCTGCGGGCGGAGCCGATAGAGCCGACCGCCCGCACTCGACGCGCATTCCTTTTAGAGCGGCAAAGCGAATACTTTATCGGAGTTCAGCAATCCTGGGCGGAGGATAGTAGCTCAGCTGGTTCGGGTCGCTCAGGATCAGCTCAGGCCTATGTCGAAAGTAGCTCACGAACCCGGTCACGCAAACGCGCTGTCCCGGCAAGGTCACTTCCGGGTTGCCAAACTTCGCTCGATCGGTCCCGTAGATTACAGTGGTAAGCGCACCGGTCGGATTTGGCTGACCAGAGTTGACAAGAGTGAGGAACGTCGGGTGCGCACGGGAATCGGGCGCATAATTGCCAGAGGCGACCACACCGCAGACCTTGGCTGTGTGGCCGACCTGGCGCAGCGCGTCCTCCGGGGTTACGGTTGCTCCGCCTGCAGACACCGCCGACAGGGCTAGCGTCGTCGATGCGATCGCTACCTTCATCGTAAGCATTGGATTCTCCGGATTGGGGGGTCCGACGTCTGTACCGCGAGGAGCTTACGATCGAGTTAAGGCCGCAAACGCGGCGCGCAGCCCTATGATTGGGCCCAGCCCGCAGCAGCGACGAGCGGGTCAATTCGGGTCGACGGTCTTGTCCTCCCCTATCGATCTCGGCCGTTCGGCAACGACACCGCTGCCCCTCAGCACGCGTGACTGTTGCTTGCGCCTTAGAAAACGGCCGAGGATGCTGACCATCCAAAAAGCTAGAATGGGGCTGAGGCAGATGGCAGCCACGATGAACCAGCCAATCAATGTCAGGCGGCCGCCCACAGTATCGGCTCTCCGGCGCTAACTGAGGTCATGTTGCCAACCAGAGGGTCGGTGAGCGGTGAGCATACGGTGTCAAAGATAGCGCGTGGGCGATCCCGGCGCCTCGACGCGGGCCTAGGTGAGGCCGCTACTATGCAGGTGCCCCGCAGAGAACCGAGAGAGTAAGCAAGTTTATCGAATCACGGCCGAAAACAATGAGGCGAAGGCGTCCCAGGCCGCGATCCAAAGACCGAGCGATAAGCCGATAACTCCAATCATTTGTGCGGTGGCGGCTCCGAATGCGATTGAGCGATATCGCCTTTTCTAGCCATTGGCCAATCTCCTTTCGGATTTGGGTATGCACACCAGCAATATGTTAACCTATCCCGCTGACCGATCATCCGCTTGCCGAGTGTCAAAGAGATGTCTTCGCCACCACGATCCATGCCGCCAAACTGTGGCACAGCTGGGGGACGGCCCAGCAAGTAGGTGGCGGTGCGCCCGTGAGGTATCGCTGAAGAGATGGGAAATCCCCCACCTCGCTCGGATCACCAGCATGACGTTAGTCAACCCATGGCAGCAATACCCGAATGGCGAAAGGATCGCGATAATGGCTGAAGCCGCCGTAGACCCACTTGCTTACGAACGCCTGGATCGGTTGGAGACAGCCGCTGCTCGCCTCCGTTACGTCGCCATCGCTCTGGTAGTCGTAATGATCGCCGGCTTCGCGGTTATCGGCCTTCAAGTCAGGCGGCTGGATGGTCATATCGACCGGCTGGCCGCGAAAGTGGACGGCATAGACACGACGCTCGGAGTGAGGTTCGAAGAAACGAACGCTAAGCTCGACACGATCTCACAGCGGCTGGCTGTCGAGTTGAAAACGATGGGGGCCGAGATTGCGGCGCAGACCAGCGCTATTGCCAAGAGCACCGCCGCGGCTACCAGCGCCCCTCCGCCCTCGGCGCCCGTACCACCGAAGCCCGCGCCCGCGCAACCGCCGAGGGGCCGGCCATGACCGCACGTTTTCGCCTGAACCGTAAGGGTGATGAATGAGCCAAGCTACTTCGCCGAGCGCAGCCGGCGCTGCGACAGCAGCGAGAAAGGTCTCTCGGGCAGCGACGTGCGGCTGCGACCAATCCCTAGCCAATTTCAGATGTGATCTTGCGTGAAATCCCGATCCCGGTTGCTCGGCAGCAAGGCCGTCGCGGCGATCGTGACGAGGGCGCAACCAAAGATGTAGAGCGCGATCACATAACCCGATCCCGTCGCTGCGAGCAGGGCCGTCGCGATCAGCGGCGCCGGCCCGCCGGCGAACACGGCGGCGAGCTGAAAGCCGATCGATGCACCGCTGTAGCGCAGCCGCGGCGTGAAGCATTCCGCGGTCAGCGCTGCCAACGGTCCCCACATCAGGTCGTGGAAAAAGAACGCGATCAGGGTCGCCAGCACGATCAGCCCGGGTATCGCGGTGTCGAACATGGCGTAATAGGCGAACGCGAAGAGCCCGGTGGCGGCGGCGCCAAAGATATAAACCGGCTTGCGGCCGAGCCGGTCCGACAGGTAGCCCGAAAACGGGATTGTGAAAAATGAGAAGAACGACCCGATGAGCAGAGCGAGCAGCAGGAAGTCGCGCGAGGCGCCGACAACCTTCATGCCATAGGGGAAGACGAAGGCGATGTACACGAAGATGGGAGCCATTTGTCCCATCCGCGCGAGGGCGGTCAGAATGACCTCCTTCGGTTGGCGTTTGAGGACCTCGACGACCGGCGCGCGGGCGACACGCTCGTCCGCGATCACCTGCTGGAAGATCGGCGTCTCGAGGATGCCGAGCCGGATCCACAACCCAATTCCCACCATGACGAGGCTCAGCCAGAACGGGACGCGCCACCCCCAGCTCAGGAACTGGTCCCCGGACATCTGACTGAATGCCAGGATCGCAAGGTTTGCGATAAAGAAACCGGCCGGCCCGCCAAATTGCGGCCACGCCGCGATGAGCCCCCGATTCTTGCTGGTGCGCGCCCATTCCATCGCCAGCAACACCGAGCCGCCCCATTCGCCGCCGACGCCGATCCCCTGGATGAAGCGCAGTACGACCATCACCACCGGGCCCCAGATGCCGATCTGCGCATAGGTGGGGACACACCCGACCAGGAATGTCGACAGCCCGGTCAGTAGCAAGGTCGCGATCAGCGCCGCCTTGCGGCCGATGCGATCGCCGTAATGCCCAAAGATCGCCGCACCGATCGGACGCGCGACGAAACCGACCGCGAAAACGGCGAACGCTTGCAACGTGCCGGTCAGCGGGTCGGACGACGGAAAATACAATTTCGCGAAGACCAGTGCGGCCATCTGGCCATACAGCAAGAAATCGTACCATTCGATTGTCGTGCCGACCGTGCTGGCGATGACCGCGCGGCGCAGCTGGGCGCGGTGATCGAAGTCGGAAAGTGGGACGGCAGCGATTTCGGCTGTGGTCATCGGCAATTCTCCCGTGCCGGCCTCTGCCGGCCGAGGCTGGGGAACCTATTTTTGTTGCGAGCTGACCATAGCATTGGCGACGGGATCACGAAAGGCGCCAACCCGCGACCCTTCGGAGGTCGGAGCCGCAACCGGTTCGATCGCTATGTCAATCGTATTATCATGCTCTGGATTGCACTCGGCCGGACCAGGGAGGAAGGGGACATGCAAAGGAGCATGAGGCG